>Ga0209611_10001056_pt1 | contig 45537 bp, 28 predicted proteins | sample S1TSphgellanicum_3_FD_187693 | JGI IMG/M metagenome (GOLD analysis project Ga0209611, IMG submission 187693) | Host-associated microbial communities from peat moss isolated from Minnesota, USA - S1T2_Fc - Sphagnum magellanicum MG (SPAdes) (version 2) | ecosystem: Host-associated > Plants > Peat...
TGGGAGTGTGAGGGTTCACTCCCTCACACTTTCTAACATTCCCGGGAGTATGTGATGTGACTCCCGGGCTTCCTCTTGCCTTAGCTCTCGGGCTTCTTTTTGCCTTAGCTCCCGGGCTTCCTTTTGGCTTAATTCTCGGGCTTCCCTTTGGCCCGCACCCTTGCAATTCCCTTTGCCTTGGTCGCGAGCCCAAAGCTAGGGTTGCGACAATTTGACTCCTGGCCTTTCTTTTAACCATAACTTGTGTTTGAGATCTCCAAATGAACAATAAAAGCCCATTTTAGACATCTACGTTCCAAGAGCTTTTCAATGATATAAAGAACGCCATAATCCATTAAGTTTTGACCCCTAAAATCACTCTCTGAAATTTTGGAAGTCCACCGAGATTCCATCTCCCAAAGTGGGAGTGCCTTGGGAGTTGCTTTGGGAGTGTGACGGTTCACTCCCTCATATTCCCTCACACTTTCTTACACTCTCAGGAGTATGTGACGTGACTCCTAGGCTTCTTCTTGGCCCGCACCCTTGTGAACTTTTTGCTTTGACTCCCGGGCTTCTTTTTGGCCCACAACCTTCTAACCCCTTTGCCTTGGTTGTGAGCCCAAAACTAAGGTTGTGACATTCGATGTGACAACCAAGGTGCAATATATTGACGAAGAATCGCATGCAACATGCTCAAACAAAACACATTGATGTGCAACATCACTTTGTTCGAGAATGAGTTGAAAATGGCGAAATTACCTTCAAATATTGTTCAACAGAGGACATGGCGGCAAATGTGCTTACTAATACATTACCAAAAGAACAACATAACAAATTGATAACCATGTTTGGATTTAAAACTTCATAGAGTGAGAATGTTATAAATACTATTCGTTTCTAATTCTCTATATTGATGAATGTGTTAAACATTCATCAAAAGGATGAATAGTATTCACATCCTTGTAGTAATTAGGTTAGGGTTTAAAAGTGGAAACTACTTAGGGTTAAACGACGGCTAAGGTTAGGGTTTGGTGATGGCTAGGCTAAGGTTAAGTGGCGGCTACTTTAAGGTTAGGAGATAGTATATAATGGAGTGGTTTTGAGTAGTCTTTCATTTTCTCCTTTCATGGTTTTTCAGTGCACATAGAACCTTCAAGCTTTGTTACTTGTTGTAAGTCATAATTTTGTGATTGTTGCATTTGAAGCATACAACCTATGTAATCTTCTTGTTAGTTAATACAATTGTTCCATTTCATGAACCTTGAATCTTTCATTTCTTACTTGTTTTCAAGTTGTTTCCAATAGATGGGAGTGCAATAATTCCTGATGATGAATATCAAATCACAGATTATAACGAAAAGGTGACCAAGGCATTTGCATTATTTTGTGAACATCTCATACATGCACAACTTGCACATTCAATATTGCGAAAATGTCAAAAGCGCTTGGGAGACATTTTGCGGTGTCCATGGAGCCAAGATTATAAAAAACAAATTGTTTCTTTGAAAGAGGTTCTTCACCATCAAAATGCAAGAAAGGGAAGACTTGTTTGCACATATCAACATGGTGAGGTGTTTGCAAATCAATTACGTTCCATTGAGATGAAGATTAAAGATGGAGACGTGTACATGGTACTTCTCATGAACTTTCTCCCATCTTTTGATAAATTGGTCACAAGTTTGGAGTCCATGTCCACCAAGGATATTGACCTTCAATTCATTGTTGTTCGATTATTTCATGAGGTATCCAAAAAAAAAATGTGAAAGTACGAAAAATTTCGCATTGCTTAATAAAACTCATGAGGTAAATAAAAAACTTTGCTTTTATTTTAAAAAACTTAAACACTTTGTAAAGAATTGTTTGAAAAAGAAGAGTGATGAGAATGAAAAAACAAACCAAGCCTGTGAAGATCAAGAACAAATGTTTATTGTCGCCTTGGGTGCTAATGATCATACAATGTACGATTAGATCATCAATTCTAGTGTAACACAACACATGACATTCGAACGAGAGTGGTTCAACACTTACGAATCCATTGTTCCACAAAAGGTGTACATGGGAGATGACAATTGAGATTATTCCATTCAATTCAAGACCATAATCTAATTGGATAACCTTAAAAACAACAAATATAAAATAACTTCAAAAATATATCTATAACCCATGCAAGTACTAAGATATATTATGTTCACATATATTGTTTTATATAAACATGAATGATATATTTGCACTTCCATTATGTCATGAATTCTAAAGACTTAGTATTACCAAGTAATGGCAAATTGAAAATGAAATGTGAGGGAGTGTGAAGGAGAAGGCAATATTGTAGGTGGAATTGGACAAGGACAGGGACTTATAGAAGGAATACAAACATAACTTAAAAACATGGAGGAAAAACAAGACAAAGAATGAATACAAATGTCAAAGCGCTCATACAAAAATGGGAGGATGAAAATAAGGAGCTCAAGGCTAAGACAACTTTGATGAAATCACAGGTTGAAGAATTGAAGGAGTTGAGGAAGATGGCTAAAACCTAGGAAGCTATAAAGATAAAATGGGTAGAGACATTATTCCATCACAAATAACACAAGGCTTTGGGTAGTCAGGTGGAAGCACTGACTAAAGAAAAGAAGGAGAAGGAGAATGTTTTGAAATATTGGAATTGATGAATTTGAAGAGTGCTTCTCTACTTAATTTTGAAGAAATAAAAATAAAGGCAAAAAAAGAGAAGTTGGTTGAGGCAAACAAGGAACATCAAAGGAATTTGTAATAGTTATAGGCATAGTTGGAAAGTGCAAATGAAAAGAAGAAGAGTTTGGAACTAGTTGGTGTGAAAAAAAGGTTAAAGGATTATGAATAGATGTTGTAGTATTACATGATAATGATAAATAAATAAAATGAAAGATTTTGATGTAGAATCTGAGGAGTAGTGGGAAGTTGCAAAGGAATATTTTACAAAGGATTTGAAGAAAAATCTAGTTTTGAACATAAAGCTGATGAGAAAAGCTTTAGGTATAAGCTAGATGTATATCAGAGAAATTTTATAAATTTTGTTTATGGAAATCGAACAAGTATAAAGACATTGGGCCAAGATGATGAAAATGAAACAAGGCCTGGTGGGACAATTTAGGAAAAGGAGTGCAAATTTAGGAACCACATGTGTTCAAGGGAGGAAGTCAAAAAAAGAAAAAACCATGGATAGTTCAAGAACAAGAACAAATGTAGACCACTCCAATAACATAAGTAGAACAATCACAAATGTAGCCATTGGAAGTGGAACCACAAAGTAAGTTAGTGGAGGAGGAGGTTAGAACTGTAAATTCAGAGGTAGGTATAGAACCATTAGTTGTTGTATAGAATGAGACTATAAAAACTATATTTAGGCAACCAGAAGCCTAGGAGGTTGCACAATGATTTTAGTTCATTTTCTATTATTCCACAAGGATTTTGGGGATAGAACCTAGAGTACAGAAGGGGTAATGTTAAGACCAGGCAAATTACATTGTTTTTGGATGTACAAGGCATTGTGGATAAGGATTGATTGTTGGACATTATCGGTTTAAATTTTGAATTGTTTGGTTTTGATTCATGTTGATGGTTATTTGGGAACTACCCAAAGGAGGGAGTTATGGGAAAGTGAAAAACATTTTTAAACACATAAATTTAGAATAAGGAAATTGATGTAAGTACTTTGTAGCAGAAACTACAGATTTTAATTTGGAATACCATAGATTTAATCTTGATGTTATATCATTTCAATAGAACATGGAATTTCTTTGTTGTATTTTGATTCAAGTTTTCAATAAATTAGGCAAGTACAAACTTGTATTATGATTTCCATATTTAGATTATTATGTGAATTATCTGTAGTATCAAAAATATCATGAAATGAATTGTAATTTTGTGTTTGGTTTCTTACATTGTATTCTAAAGTATAAATTCTAGTAACATGAAATAACCATGAATTTGGTGTTTGAATGGATTGCAAACACATGTGTGTTTAGAATTAATGCAAAATTGGGAATGTGTGAATATTGTAGTGCAAATATATTACACTTGTATTACATTTTGCAATATGCCATGTATTTTGGGATTAGAGAACCATTCATCCATTATCCATCTTGGAGCTGGAACAAGGTTCATAGATTATTAAATGAAGCCAAAGTCTTGGAGGTAAATTAGGTTGTAGTGTCATTAAATAATTATTAAATATGACTATTATAGGTTTTATTTTTTTGGAATTTATTTTGTTGCATAATGAAAACATTCTTTAACATGATGTGTGTAATACACTATTCATTAATTTCTCAAGCATTTTCCCGTTCCATCATTATTTGGACTTCCTACCTTTGACTTACTATGTGACTTGACTTAACTTACACAAGTTATAGTTTCACCTTTGTATATTGTGATGTCCAAGTTTCACGTTTGACATTTTTTTTTATGGATGAAGTTGAACATGAAAATTATGCGAGTCTAGTAATTTTCATTCGTCACAATTGTTTTGGAATTACTTTCAACCATAAACTAAACTAGCTAAAAGTTTCATCCAAACAATTTGTTTATTTCCAATTATCATCCAAAAGTTCATTCATGCTCCACGTTCATCCAAATATTTCATCCTTTTTATGACTTTCTTCCATATACATGTGATTTTCATTCAACATAATTATTTTGGAATTAGTTCCATCCATACATTTCAACTTGTCAAAAATTTCATCCAAATAATTCATCTACTTGTAATTATCATCCAAAAAAATCATTAATGTTTAACTTTCATCCATTTTGTGACTTTCATCCATGTACATGTGAAAATATTTTCCATGTCATTTTTACGTGGCATAGGGATATTCTAAAAATATTATGTCCTTATCATCAAAATATTCCAAATATATCCATTCTTGTCCACATGCTCATGTGTTCACTTTGTAATGTTGTTGTTCCAACAAGTTACGAACTTTGGATTATGACAAGATACCTCTTCACAAAATGGAATTCTTGCCGATTGCTTTAAATGGGGATGTCATTTCAAATTGCCATCATTACTTTCGAATGCTCACGACCCTTCCCAAATTGCAAGGCATGGATAGAAAGTACAATGGCCATGCTTAGTGTAAGGTTATCACAACCAATATAAAAAATAGTTTTGGTCTTAGCTTTTAGAAGGCTTATTGCTTGGGTCATTTGTGTTGTGTTTAGAATGTTAATGAAAATTTTGGTGCTTTGGTTTTCGTAATGAAATCTTTTGGAGTGGTGAATGCACTCATATTCCAATTGTAGGTTAGATGGCATTAACTCCCTCCGCTTCTTCATTTGGATGCAAATTCTACCATGTTCTTCCTTTTTGCGTTATTGATGATGGTGGACAAACATATTATGTTGCGTATAGACTCCAATCTATCTCAAGAGTGACAATTCATCTTTGGGTTCACAAACATCCTATTACAAATAGAAAATGCAAGGAGTTTATGGATGAAATTAGAAGGTTGATCACAAACGAAATGAATTACATGTTTGATGCAAAGATATTTGCAATTTCCCTAAGTGTTAACAAGACCTTGGCTAGGCATTTGTTTGACGATTGTAGTAATGGCATAGTGGAACTTTTTAACAACGAACAACTGGAACACATCCAAGACAAGTTCTATGAATTGAGCTTTCCCAACATTCGTAACCTTGTTGCTTCTTTCAAACATTGTTCAAGGGATGGTTATATTGATAACATTCTTGAATTGAAATCCAATAATCGTTATGATTATGTACATCTAGGAATGTTGTTTTCTTAAACAAGTTATAGGACAAAAAATGTTCATTTTCAAAATGTCAATAAATGGTGTGGGGAGTGGAGAGAGCCTTGTCACACAAATGTAGCTTGCAATGGATTTGTAAAATATTTGGATCATGTTCGATTATGTGAAATGTGTTGTTGGCTAGACAATTATGGTTTGTCATGTGTACTATCTTACTTATTGTAAAGTGATGACCATAGCAGTTTGTTACATGTAGTTTAAGGGCACCAAAACTCAACAAATCATGTGGACAAAGCTTATTGAGACGATGTTAAGGCACATGTTTCCAAAATTGAATTTTAAGGGATTCATGGTTGATAGTGCATAAGTTAATTGGAACATAGTTAGAATTGTTTATGGTTCGAAGAACCCTTATGCGAAGATGGTTGATAAGGAGTGCATTTATTTATTCCATTGGACTTAGTCACTTGATAAACACACCAAACAAATAATCAAACTTGAGTGGTAATATCAACATAAGGTTTTTTACCATGACTACACAAATGTAACATCCCTTGGGGAGACTAATAATTTGTATGTTTTAATTTGTTGTTGGTGGTTCTCATCTAGGGTTATTTTTGAGGCAAGTGTCCATGGGCTTGGCAATCGGCTTAGCTTTTGGCATTTTTGTGTTAGACAGTGGGGAGGTTCCATGGTTCACGTGAATATTTTTTTGCAAACTTTTTATGACTCCCTTTATCTTTTGTGCATTCAAAATTGGAGTTCCATTTGCATTCTACCTTCATCTCCATTGTGACATCTTAAGTTTTGCTGATGTTTCCTTTCCTTTGATTTATAGAAGTTCAATGATGAGGAATTGGCATACATGCCCACTTGTAATTTAGTAGAAGCTATGCATAACATTTGGTTGTAGCAGTGGGGAAAATGTAGCACTTGTCTGCACACAATGATGTTCGATGATTACATTCGTGCTTTTAAATAGTTTACATTATATATACAATATTTGCAAGGTGGTCCACTTGGTCGTGAACTTGAAAGGAATGAATTTTTGTTGAGGAGGGTTTGAGGGTCTAGTGATTTTATGAGACTTATAACGGTCATGGCAAATTACACGTCCGAGTCATCCTTCACAAATTGCCCTCCGCACCTTGAGGGTGAAGAGGTTTTTGGGTCTACTAAACAAACTGTTGATTGTCCTCTTAAAGAATGATTCCCATCATCCCGATTATGTGAATTTATCTTGTCCATGAGTAATCATTCTTGTTGATGAACCCAACATTGTCAAGGATGTATGCATGTAACTACCACCCTTTGGTTCTAATAATTTACAGCTTTTGTTCTTTCGAAGTGGATTAGAGTCAAAGGAAGTAAATTGTGTTGATGGCTAGTGTCATCTTGAATGTTACACACCCAATTATGCAATTCAATGTTCTACAATCCAAAAAACCACTAGGCCCAAATGCAAAATCAAATATCAATGTTTATAGATCTATAAGTGGAACTCCTACTCCATGTTATTTAGGTTTCTGGGTACAATATCGAAGTAGTTCATTCAAACAACATAAGCATTGGTTTTGTCCAATGACTTGAGTCGTTGTGTTAGTGAAATAATGTAAAAATGTGCAGTTGTTGGCTTCTCATTCCAACTATATGGCCGTCCAATAAGGTATTAACTTATTTCAAAAGGAGGTAACAACTCAAGAAGAAGCAAGGTTTTCCTTTGACCTCTTGCATAGAAACAATGTTCAAAGTTTATTTGGTTGCCAATATTCTAATTCAATCAATTCCCATATGCCTTTTATGAGTTGCCACAACCTTTTGAGGTTGTTTAATGCAAGTTGTTGGTTTGCAACTTGTGGTGGCAAGAAAGTGAAATAGCCTTTTGTTTTCAAATTAAGACAACAATACACACAAAATTGGAAGGTCTACATTTTATTTCTCCAATGCACCGTTTTCCCCCTTGTTGATGTTTTGCCACCTGGGTATGAATGAATTTACAATATTCTTTTTGATGACAAATGATACAGTGTCATTATTGGAAATTTCCTTGGATGTTCACATGTATACTTTATTGCAATGTTGGCAACTTCTTTGGGCAACCATGGGGCATATGTGTAATGTAAAGATGTGTATCATGTCTTGTAAACAATCATGTTTTGTGGGCTCATGCAAAAGTTCATTCATGATTGCATGCAGAGTTGGGATGAAATTTAACATTTGTTTCAATGCATTTTAAAGCCTTTGGATTCTAGTGATAATACATCACAATTGCATCTACATCAAATCAATTGTGATTTTCTCATTCATAAAACTTATTGTAGCTAGCTGGACTATGTAAGAAATTTAGATTCCAATTATAGTCTAAAGTTTTTTTAAAATTGTGTATATTTTTTTTGTTGTGGTGAATATACATTAATGATGTGGCATAAAAATACCTAGCTTCATAAATTTATTTCCATTTAAGCCATGGTCAATATTAATAATAAAACCTTTGACTGTCATAATGTGCTTCCATGTATATTGTTTATTTATGTATAATATGATGTACTTGGCCATTTCAACACATGTTTGTCAAATAATTAATACATTTTGAGAATTTCATTTCATTTAATATTTTTCAAGCATGTAGTTTCCACCCATTTCAACAATTTTGATAATATTGCAATTATGTCCAAAAGCTTTAGACATTTGGAGTATTGATTGCACTAGGGATGATGAAATGCATCCTTCTATTTTTTTGCCTTTAAACCCTCACATGATGTTGCACTTGACAATTTTGTTGGCCAAACCCATGTTTAGAGTCAATAAATCATTGTTGATCCTAAAACAAACTAGGCATGTGACATGGCAAAATAGTCCTTGACTTGTTTTGGAATATTTTTCCATGTGGCAAACAAATGTATTAAAAATATTCCATGACATGGCATAAAGTATTTTCAAAGATTCCTTCTAGTTCATTTGTTCACCCACTAGCATCATTATGCATTATAATAGTTACAAATGAGGTTTCAAGAGCTCATTTGTTCACTCGCTAACATCATTGTGCACTATTGTAGTTACAAACAAGGTTTTAAGAGTGTCATGTGTGTTGCAATGAAGTTGTGTAAAAAAGGTGAAGTTGGTTATAACTCATTAATTGAGTCAGTTTGATGTGGATGACTGTTACAGGATTTGTTGAGACATTGCATAGATGTGATGCACATGGAAAAAATGTATGTGAAAACATCATTCAACAACCAGTTGTTGAATTAATTTTAAATCACTTAGCTTTGAAGGAAAAGGAGGAATTGGTTAATGCAGATATCATTATTTAAAAAAAATGATAGATCTCAAGTAATTATGTGCCAATTGTTACATATTTGGATTAAATGCTGAATGTTTTGCCAACATATCCCTATATAAATAGGTACATGTCTCAAGATTGAAAAATTTCAAACAACAAACTTGGATTTTTTTCTAGTCACAAGAAAAAATACAAAAATAGGTGCTTGTGTGAAAGCAACACTGCTGGTCCAAGACTGATAAATTTTGTTATATTGACGTTCAAGTAAGTAGCTAAATCAACGTCGTTGGATCTTTGGGGAACACCGTGCCTTGTTCAGATGTGAGCGTCCGATTGTGGGCAAAAAATGACCTAAAAAGTTTTCTTGCTCTTACGGCACCTGGCTTTGGAGCTGTTCCCGATGCCGTGTCGATTTTGAGTCTTCGGAAGCGGAATAAGCTCGTGGGCTATTGGACGCCACACTCTTTAGGGTTTTGCTCACACACACTTGCAATGCGACAGAAGGACAGAGAGGAAGGGAGCGCACAAGATAGATTTCTACGGACGAAACGAGATGGCGGAGGCATCTACTCCGGCTACTCGTCAAAGGTTAGTGTAGTCATCGTCATTAGAATCCCAAAGAGCTCCGCACCCTTTTGTTTCTCGAATCTGTGATCTCTTGTGCAATGCGGAAGAATGTTTACTTTGACGCGATCCGCGGCAATCCTGAGTTTTTTTTTATCATTCTTCTACTATGATGCCGTCTTTAAAGCTCTTTTTGCTGGACCTGTTCAGTTTTCTTGCTTCAGTATCTCTTGCGTTTCTTACAGCTAGTCAAATTGTCCCGTTGCTCTCACTGGCTAGGGTTTCCCACCCCTGTTTGAGGGCGAAACCCTAAACTCGTTGCAGTTGTGTCTTCTTCCGTCCAGTATAAGGATGAAGTAACTATTCAGTTGTGCGATAAAGGTTGCACGCTTGGCTGCTAGTTTTTGCTCCTGCTTCCAGAATTTGGTTGTCAAATTAGTGTTTTGTGTTTATAGTATGCATGGGGTATTAATTACACTTGCGAGGATACTTTTTTCTCTTCTCCTTCTCCTTGTCCCAACGTCCCTGGTTTTCTCCCTTTACATCCTCTTTTTTCTTGATTAGTTTCAGCTCTTTTCTCCAAAAATAACCTCCTTTCTGTATTTTTTCCCATTTAAAAATGCAGGCTTTGATGGATGACGCATTTCTATTTCTTTAAAGAAGCACACCATCTACTTGCCAGCACCCCAGCTATTTTCAACTTGAGAGATAGAACTGATCTGCTAGCTATGTGCACGAGGCCAGGCTGACTTTTAGGTTTAAATTTTATTTTGAGAATTGCGCAATCCTACCTTAGATCTTTTTGACAAAATTTCTTTGAGCCCATGGTGATACCAAGTGGAAGTTTTTCTGCATAGTGTACAGCAGGGGGTGAACTTAGATGCCTACCCTCTTGGCTGGTTTCCTTTGATGGGAAGATAAATACAGCCATGCATGACCCTGCATTGTGACTGGAATGCACCACATCTGTTTATTTTCAGTCTTGAGAGACAAGTATTGCAGTGTAGGAAGCACCTTTTACGTTTTTGGTTCATCAACATGTTACATTTGGAAATTTCAATACTATCAAAGAGAGTAACTGCTTCAGATAGTCTCTGGCAAATTTCAATATGTTCAAAGGTGCACACATGACACAAAAGATTGAACATGGATGTTGTTTCCTGCAGGAAGAAGAGAAAATGGGATCAGCCAGCTGAGGCTGTTGCTCCAGCAGCTTACCCAGTGTCAGCAATGCCAGGTATTGTGCCCTTTGGGGGTGCTGGCCATTTAGCCAGCTTGGGCATGCCCAATATGTTGGCTTCATTGGTGGGAGTTTTTCCAACAATGACACTACCCATGCCCCTAGTATCATACACTTCATCACCTTCAACAGCACCAAACAATGTGGCTGCAGCTATTGTTCAAAAAATCAATCAGGTACTTCTTCTCTTTGATCAGAAACATTATGCATGGTTGGTTGCTAGGCTGCTGCTGGCTTCTTTTTCAGGCAGAGAAGGGAGAAGATGTATATCTCTGCTATTACATTGATATGAGGTGTTTTGAGACCAAAGGCAGGGATAATTTGTGGTGCTCACAAGAGGAATTTGCTAGGAATTTGAAGAGTCAATTGGTGACATGTAAAATTAGTGAAATAGTTGAGGTCTCTCAAGAAAATACTATTGATGGGTGATACATGAAGAGGGTATTCCTCTGGTTTTTCTCTCTATCTCACAAGCAAATTCCCCCTGTGCACAAGTCTGTTTTCAAGATCTTTTGATTAACCATGTCTCTCAAGTCCTAGCCAACATCACAGCTGAGTCTTTCCTGTTGCTTCTGCAAATGCGACAGAAACTTGGATTTTATATTTTTGTATATATTGTTTGCCCAAAATTTGAGCAGATTATTTTATACCCTATCTGCACCCAGTGTTGGGAGCTGATGAAGCCAGTGGGAAAATAATGGTAGCTGGCCACTGCCATTCATGATGAAGTTGTGGGTGACTTGTCTGTGAATGACACTCATTTGGTTATGACCACTCTCATTCTTGTCATGTTTGTTTTGGTTTGGCAAGAAGTGACATATCTTGGAGACTTACCTGGTTAAGCAATTTTGCATTGATATCTTGCTTTCTCTTTCTCATTCCCAAGGTATTTATGTTAGCTACATTGTTTAGTAATCCAGTGTTCTGATGTATGGAGGAGGCTGCAGGATCTTGTGACCAAGGGCTTGATGCCTCCAGTGAAGATTCATGATGAAGTAATAGCTCGTGAGATAATCATCAATGATGCAGATCCTGGAGTGCGATACAAATTGACCAAGCGCCAGACTCAGGAAGAAGTATGTGTTCTTTTGCCTTGGGAAGAGCTGACAGATTCCTTCACCAGAATAGGCTTGGTGTGTAGTAAAACTATCTTTACTGTGAAGTCTCAACCTAGAAAATCAAAGTAGCTGTTCTTTTGCACAAAACTTGGGTCATTGTTGAAAAACACAATGTCCAAAGTAATGCCTGAGAATGGAAGTGGGAGAAGTTTCTGCTTTCATCATCATTAAGCTAAGATTGCTTGTATGGCATTGCTTTGCTGTTTCTTGGTGTTATACAGATCTGGTTTTCCATTGAAGAGTCTGGAGTGCCTGAACTCCTAGTACTCTTGCAAACATCTTCTGTGGCTCTAAAATAGAATAGTTACTCATCAATTTTCCATCTTGCTGCAGATTCAAGCTAAAACAGGTGCTGTTGTCATTACAAGGTGTGTTCCTTTGCTCTCAAGTGGATGTGCCTGTTAACATCATGATGTCAATCACAGGCTTGTATTCAGAGTGGGCTGTGTCTATTACAGAATGTGGATTAATTGTGTGCCAATCATTGATATAGCTGTTGGATTCCAGATGGCAGCTCACTTTTGTGGCCAGCATTAATCATGGGTTGTGTCTCCTGGGTTTTGCTTGGTCATGGTATCAGGGGTCGATTTCGTCCCCCAAATGGACCTCCAGATTCTGAGAAGCCCCTTTATCTTCATATCTCAGCTGGTGTCCAGGTGAGATGTCCTGTTTCTGTTGATGAGTCTACTCTGAAGAGCCCTAGTGTACATGCACAAGCTTACCTTCACAATTTGTTCCAGCTTGAATGAGGATACTCTTTAAGTTGTTGATTAGGTATGCCTCTTGAATGCTAGCTGACTTGTGATCAAGCCTTCACATTGCTTTTGGAAATGCAATAGAAACTTGGGCTGTAGACTGTTGTATAATTGCTTGCTGTAGATTCCAAGCAGATTATTATACAGTTATCTCTACTACTGTGCATGATGAACATGATGGTGATACTTTGTGAGTGATACTCACTAGGTTATGACCACACCTATGTCTGTTGTGTTTTTTTGATTGGCTGAAACTGACACAACATCTGTTTGGTTGCCTTGAATGTTTTTTTGAGTTTCTCTCTGTAAGACATCTTTAGATCGTGCACTGCTGTGGTACAGTTTTGGATTGTTTGAACCATTGTTTGTGGTGGTTGTTTGCTCTTCATCCCTTGTGTTTGGTTGGTCAGGGAATATTGATCTTCTTTAACAATATATCAAGGGTAGTCTTTCAGAGGCTCAGTTCTTGCTGTCTTTCCTGTGTTTGGGATCTAGAAGCTCATATGACATGTCCAGTAGTGAGTAGATGCTGCTATATGGGAATTTTGTGATAGATATTGAGTGCAACAGTATAGCTTTCATCCTAGTATGCCAGATTCTTATCAGTAGTTTGAGGAAGAAACAGGAGATATATCATCCAAGAGGTCTTGGGTCTAGCCTTCATAATGGGCTTATCTTAAGCACATATTGATGGCTCATGGGATGAGTAGGTAATGACCTGGAGCTTATGTTTTGTGTTTTTATGAGGTTTTTTGCAGTTGAAAGACACAACAGAGCGTATTAGGTCAGTGGACGCAGCAGCAGCTCTGGTAGAAGAGATGATGAAGCAGGGCCCACCTCCTGCAGGAACCATACAGAATGGAGGGGTAAGTTATCCTAGGCATTCCTAGGTTTCTGGTGATCTATCTGTGAATTGAACAGTTTTCTGATTGTGTTCTCACATACAATATTTGCATATTTCAAGAAACTTGGAGGTTTCATTTGGAAGCAGTGTGCAAGCATGAGAGATTGTATGATATTGATAATAGTGTTTTAGCACCTTCTGGTCTACTATCTACATGGTACTCCAAGTGTTTGTTGTTAATTTATCCTGGTTAACTTATGAACATCAACCCATATATTTTCTGGCAGGGAGGTCCACCAGTGAGTGTGGTAGTAAATGTGGGAATTGAGATTGATTCATCATTCAATCTGATTGGGCGAATTCGTGGGCCAAATGTAAGCGCTGGGGCCCTTTGCTTGATAGTAACTAGGCTTTTGTGGACACTCATACTTGATTTGGAGAGGCTCATTTTCATAAGTAAAGATTTGCAGTTCTCTTGTCACATACATTCTGTATGGCATCACCATTTGCATATATTTAAAGCTTCTGTCACTATGCTCATCATGATCCTCTCATCCTCTCCATCTTGCACTTTATGACTCCCTGGTTAAGGCTATCTCAAACAACTATGATATTCATTCATAATTAGGTTACAAAACCAAGGGGAGGGTGAGGGGCTGATTGACTGAGTTATTGGCAGATGGAAAATGTAAAGGGCTTGGGAATGTAGCATACTATGGGTTGCAAGGTCTTGTGTCATAGCATAAGTTTATGTGGGATGTTTCTAACAGACTTGGTAGTTCCCACCTTGACAGATAAGGTGTACCTTCAGGTATCTGAAGTTATATCCTATTGACATTGGGGACATCAGCGCCTGACTCATGGCATGGCCTTTTGCCAGGACATTGCCTTTTGAATAGTTGCAAAGTATTGGGTCAAAGACAGTACTGCTTGCTGGGGTATCATTGTGGGAAGCAGAGGGAAAAAAAGAAGATATATAATGTGAATTTCCTTTGGTCATGATTTTTTAAAACTCCTTTTTTAGCATATTAAATGGTGTGATAGATGTCAGAGATTCTTCAGTGCTTGATTTTTGGCTATCTTACCTGTCAATTAACTATGCCAGAAAATTATGGTAAGGTGGCACTGCTTTTAATGTCAAGAAGAACAGCAATCTTTTTTTCACTAGAAGAACCTGGAAGGTCAAGAAACTGGAAGGCCTTCCTATTTACGATTTAGTTTCCTCCTGTTTGTTGTGATGGTCCTGAGTTTTATGGCTAGAATGCCGAAAGACAAGAATTGCACCTGACTTTGGTTTGCTTTGTCTATCTGTGGCCCCATGTCACTCTCAGTAGATTCTCTTTAAACAAACTTGTATCAGGAGGATTGCTGGAATTCTAAAGTTATGTCTGGTCTACTCAATCATTGTCATGTTCGTCCAGCTTTGATACTTCCATTTTTGTTTACCTTGTTGTTAAGAGCTCAATTGAAGTAGTCCCTGACATCTCCACTTCTTTGGGAGAGATTGTGTGGTGGTGTTGCTGGCTTCGGTGGGGATTTCGGATTGCAAATTATGCAGGATCAGTATATAAATCATATCATGACTGAGACAGGCACTGAGGTTGCTGTGCGGGGGATTGGCTCTAGCTACCTGGAATCCTTTTCAGGTGAAGGTATACATCTGCAATCCATCTCCATCAACACATACAGACTACTTGTACATGTGTGGATTGTGAACCAGGGGCACTTATTGCTGTAGGGCTGGAATTGGAGTTTGGAGGTTCTGTTATGAGTTTAGTAGCATGTGTACGTGAAGTTTTCTCAGAAAATAACTTGTGAGTTGCTGGTTAGCAAAGGTTCAGGTTTATTGAATTTTAGCGGGTTAGAAGTTTGTGGTATGTTTTGGTTATTATTGTGTGTCTTGAACATCATTCACCTGTTTCAATCAAGCAATAGGGCATCAATCTTGCTATTAATCTGCTGAGCTCCTTGGTGTTGGCACTTAGCATTGTCTCAGGATCTTAAATTGTGTGGTTGGTTGGCAGAACTCCAACAGCCCTTACACCTTCTTATCACTGGTGACAACTTCAAGGGTGTAGATGATGCAAGGCGGCTTGCTGAGAATTTGTTGGATACAATCCGTGTTGATAGTGTTGCTTTCCGGTGTGCCTCCTCATGACTGCAACATTTTTTTCTTCTTGGACTTGTGGTGGTGTTGTTTGACCTCCTAGAAAGCATGCCATGATTCCTGTACCTGAGACCTTAAAGCTTCCTGGTCTGTGATGCAGGCCTCCAACTTATCAAGCATCTGCAGATAGACCTCCATTGAACTTTGCTCCAGCTACAGTTCCCTCCCATGTCCGGGGTGCCACTCAACATTCACACCTTGCATATCAACAACCAAACATTGCACATCCAGGGACATTGGGAGCTCAACCACCAGAAGGCGGTTTCTACCCTTTAGGATATCCACCAGACCCTCAACCATGGCCTCCTGTTTGTACAACATCAATGGCTACACCACCATTGCAACCTCCCAAAACAGAGAAGATATTTATGGACCCCTATGCAAACATGTAAGTGATTTGACGTCTCCTGAATGACTGATTCATAGTTTGTCTCAATTCACTGAGCAGTTTTCGCAGTCTTGCTTATTAGCTTTGTCCACAGCTCATATTCTTGCAGGCTTTCTACGATTTGCAGCCTTTTGTTATCTATTGGAAAGACCAATCAGCTTTGTGGCCTATATGATATTATATGAGTAGCTAGTTCCAGTTTGGTTTCAGCTTTTTTATGTTCGACTTGCTTTTGTGAGTGGCAGGTTGCCTCCAACCAAGGTATACGGTGCAGTTCCACCCCCACAACAGCTTGCAGGGGGTGGGGCCACAGAAAGTTTCAGTAGTATCAAGAGTGAGCCAGAACCCAGATTAGCAGCAGACCAAGTTCAAATATCAGTCAGCAATACACCTGCACCTGTGCTGCCTGTGTCCATTCCTGGTTCTGTCAAACAAGGTAGTATAATGGTATCTGGCATTCAACCTGTCTCATTCTGTATGGAAGGGTACAGTGAGCAAAAAACAGTTTATGTGTGTGTTGGCAGCCAAATGACAACTGAAACCCAGTACTGTAAAGGAAAGACCTGGGCCAGGTGGCAATACTGTCTGTTGGCAGGGTGACGATGATTCAGGATTTATATGAATACATGGACTAGTAGTTGGTGCATTTCCCACTCAATTCATATGGTAAATAAATGAGAGCTACATACTCTCGAAGAAGTACAGAATTAACGAGAAGTCAGTTTTGTTTCTGCAATACATGTTGTGGTTTTGAAAGTGAAGTGATGATTTGTTGAGGAACAAAAGAAGGCACATAAAAGAGTCTCCAAATGCCAATGTTTTACTCTGTCAACTTAGTTGTATGTATTCTTCATATTTGTGACCCCATCCCTCTTTTGTTTGCAGGACCTCCTCAATCTGATGCAAATTTGAACTATGGGCCACAGAATGTTAATTCATACAATCAAGGAGCTGGGGGACTGCGGAACCCAAGTCATCCTTTCCCAGTAACTGTTCCAACCACAAACTATAGTGGCTATGGTGGGGTTTATCCTCAGGTGTCTCCTCTTCAACAAGTTGCACAGGCCTTGCAAAGGCCACCACCTCCTGTTTCTGTTAGGCCTGGGAATGGGTTGGCAGTGGGTGGTATGCAGGTTGCTGATGTTCAGGGAACCATCCCCAGCCATGGACAGAGCAATTGGCATGTAGAGAAGCGAAGGGATGGGCCTCCACAAAAAGAGAGACGCAAGTTTCAGGAGTTTCCAATGCCTGCAAAGCAGACAACAGCAAGAGACGACTCTCAGGTGCACAGGATAGACCTGTCTGAACTTACACATATGTGAAAGCTATGGCTGAGAAAAACTAGTGGGATGTAAATGGTTTTTTCTGATCTGAATTGTTGGATGGTTACAAGTTCACACTAGCACTATCAAGGTTTGAATTAATGCCAGTGGCCCTGGAACTATTGTTCTTGTCATACAGACAGATGTCAGGCCTGTAGTTGTGAACAACTTTCTCCTATTTGTATCACCCTTTTGGGGACTGAAGTAGGATTAATGCTTTTTCTTTACTGACATGGCATGGTGCATGTGCCAGGTATTTTATATTTTCTCTGCCACCGATGCTGACTCGTGCTGCGCAACCATTTTGGACTTACATTTCTATGTTTCACAGGGATCTTAAGAGGAGTTGTGGGGCTGTGGTGATGTCCCTGTTAAAGAGCGGGAGCACAGCTACTTCACCTTAGCTTGAGCCTTGCAATAGTCTTCCTTTAGAGTGCTTCCTGTATGTGATTCTTGTGTAGTTGGTCTCATCAGAATTTTACAATTATAGTCATATCTAGTTTATTGTGGGCAACCAATTGTATTCACATGTTGTGCTGGTGCTGTTCATTTGCCCTGCAATTTTCATTATCTGCAGGTCCATAGGGTTACTGGACCCTCCAGGCTGGATGAACAATCTGTGTCACCTTCTGGTCATAACAACATAAATTTATCTCCACTGCAAACTAAACTGATGCCACCTCCTCCTCCTAAAAGCATGCCACCCCCAATTCGAAAGGCCCTGCCCAAGTCTCCAACTGAAAAGGAGGGTGAGTTCCAAAATTCGTCTTTAGAATGTGACAGTGCTGCTAGTCTACATTGCTTTAGTTGGAATTCTGTTCTGCCGTTCAGCAAAAGGTAGCAGTCTTAGTTGAGCAGGTACTGCTCTACACTTGTTGACAACCACTGTGATTCTTTCCTTGTTTGATATGGAAGCCATGGTTTGAATCATGCATATTCATAGATTGTATTGACTTCCTCTTGACAGGGCTGAAGCTTGTGGAGTATGGAGAAGAGGAAGATGAAGATTTTACAGGAGAGTCACCATCACAGCCATCATACTCTAATGGAAAACCCTTTTGGGCCACCTGACAGATTTGTATTTGGGAGGTGATCTTCTACCAAGGAAACAGGGAATTGAGGTCTGCTACAGCTCAAATTACTCGATTTGGATCTGGATACTGCCATTTTATGGTGGAATTGAAACATACTGGCAATGATGAGTTTTTGTACACCAACAGCAGTGTCCTTCGCTTTTTCTCTTATGTAGCAACTTCTGTGTTCTATTTGTTCCTCCTAGGCAATTTGCTAAGATAGCAGCTGGCACATATCAGGAGATGCAGACAACAAGGAGTTCTATGGAACAGAACTAGTTGGTCATCCAGTAGCAAGTCCACAGCTCAAGGAAGGACAATACAATGTCTGCTCCAAGCTTTGTTGTTTTTATATACCTTTGCCTGGCACTGTCAGTATGATGTCTAGTTTCCTTCAACTGCTGTTCCCTGCTTGAAAGGCAAGAATCTACAAAGGCTGTCAATGGATGCTTAAATGTCAAGTTTTGCCGAATTGTGGGGAGACCCAAGTCACAGCAACTAGATGATTGAGTGTACTGAAGGTTTGCAATGCCTTTGGTGTGTAAGAAGTTGGATGAGCCAGCTGAAACAGCACCTTTATCGTTAAGATTTGTATTGTGGTTTGTGCAATGCAGCACCCCAAATGGAAGTTGTGTATACAGGACGGCTGTCTTTCATCAGTCATGCTATTGTTCATATTGCTCTTTATTTTCTATCTGTTTTCTAATAAGTGATTTTCATGGACTAGTTTGCTGAAAATTTTAAGTACTTCCAGGAGGGGGTCCAAACCCTTACTCATTCTTTTTACTAAAAGTTTCTGGCATATGCAATGAACTATAACACCTATGGTAAATAGGGTCTTGTGAATTTGGTACCTAGGTGAAAATAAATGAAGTTTCATTTGATTTGAAATGTATTTGTAATATGCAATTAGGTGTGAATAGAGGTAATTTCACAATTGATGTGAACATAATATATAGATTAAGGATTTACCAATTTTTTGTAAAGTGAACCAAAAGGAGGGTGTTTGAATCTTCTCACCAAATGTTTTAAGTATGTTTGATTTTGGTTTTTCAATGGGAAAGTTTGTGGGAGGTAATTGGGACCGTTCATCTACTTGCAATCCTTATAGCCATTAAAAATAAGCAACATATCTGAAATTGCTTGAATTTCTAGTTGTAAACAGTCTATCCTCTCACGATTGGCCCCTCTTACCTCTTCATCTGGGGAGATATTTTAAGCTTAGAATAGAAGGAATTGAACTGTGTAAACCTGCAAGTATTCTAACAATTCAATGCAAGCTTAGATATATCTTAAAAACCCTTGGTGGTGTAAGAATTAGTTGATAACCCAATGGTTAAAAATAATCACATCCAAGTGACAAAACAATGGGAGAGCAATAGAGCATTTGAAAAAAGTTGAGCTTGTAAGAGGGTTGAAGAAACAATATAATGAGTCATTGAAGAGTGAAAAGGGTTGAAATTGCATAGATATAGATGGGTGTATGGGCATGATTACAAGGCAAATGGTGGATGGGAATTAAGTTGCCCACTCAGGGGGTAGGTTGGGAAAGTCTAATCGTCATCAAACAAGAAGCAAGGTGCCAGCCCTTGCCAGTGCCAAAAATGTATAGTCTTGCTGGGATTATTAAATCCAGACACTTAAAAAAGGAAAAAGGGGAGGCGATTCAGGATGGTGTTACAATTGTGTGCACATGTGTTTCCAATAGGTAGGGTACAGGTTTTTCATGTTGTTCTTGATGATGTTTCAAAATTTCCCAAATATCAAAAAGGTTTACTTAATGATGTTCCCAAACATTCTCTGAAAGTTCCCAATGGATTTTAAAACATTCCCAGTCGATGCTGCTTGAGTTCCCCATCATGTTCTCTTAGTTCCCAAACATGTCTCAAAACACTGTTCCCAAATGTAGTGCGGATTACTCACTTTAAGAAGCAGATGAGGGACAGGGCTCAAGGGTCTTAGTGTGGGTGATCAGGTACGTACCAGTGTTGGGCAGTTCTTTGATTTTTCAAATGACTGCCAGGTCTGTGTAGTTTTAGAAAATTAAATTTATAGAACTGGTCGGTTCCAGGCCTTCAAAATTTTTCTCAAAGAACCGTCTGGTTTCGGTTTTCTTTAAACTTCAATTTTGTGAGAATTGGCAGGTTCCAGGGGTATGGGAGTCTGAAGGCTGGTTTTTGGGGGTCAGTTTTTCACAGAAACCCAGTCAGTTCCTTTATCTGGTTATCACTGAAATCCATTGACTTACCTTCATTACGCCAGGTATTATATTTGCCATTGCTGGTTGTTTGAAGGCGACTTTTTAACAAATTCAAGGTCCGGTTGTTTGATTTTCTGTTTCTATGAGTACAAGGATTATTAGTAGAATCCAAGTCTAATTTTTTTGTTTATGTTGAAGGAAGGAGGCACTACAAACTAAAAACATCGTGTTTCTTTAAGTAAGGCAAGCCAATTACAACCTCACGTTCACAACTTACATTAAAGTTTGTTGAAAATCAGTTGTGCCCAAAAGAAAAACCAAGGAGTCCATGAAGCTAAATGAAGCTTCCCAAACGACAATGAAGTGAATAAATGAACAAGTTCCAAAAACTTAGTCTAGTGAGAAATGAGGAACATCGGAACAAAATAATTTTCAAAAAGGGAAATCTCAAACATATGGGAATTCTTCTCATTCAACCTAATCCTCAAACTTCACATCAAGTTTTTGTGAACTTTGATTTGACCATCATGCACCTACAAAGTTAAAATGCTTAGAACACCCAACCCTTGGATTGTCATGCCAATTTTTGTCGACAAAAATCATCTAGTCTAAATGGTTAGTTTGTAATTGACACCTTCGAAATGAAATGAGAACTATAGCAATGGAGAAAATCCTTTTTGTTTCGATTTGGCAAATGTTGGAATCCCAAGAATTTGTCAAACCAACAAAACCATTGTTGGAAACTTGTGCTCCTTTCCACACCACCAAGACAATGCACACTTGTAGTTGTTCAAATCAACATGGTAGCAACAAAATTCATCAAGCTCGTGTGCTGTGCAGTCAAAACTTTTGCACTAGTTTTTGTGGTTTAATACAAATTTTTGCAATGGAAGTATGAGCTTTGCATTTGAACCTCATCACCAAACATAGAGGGCATCAATACCTTGTACCATCAAATTAGTAAAGGCAATAGAAAACCAACATCATATTGAACAACCAATGAGGATGCTTTTTCATGACCTATGTAACTAGTCACCAACCACAAATTTTTGAACCTTGGATCTATGCATTAGAGCTATGCATATTGTGACCCTTCTTTTTTTCAACCCATGCAAAAAGGAGAGGAAAGGTTGAAAAAATTCCAAGACTTAGCGTTTCATGTGAACCATGAGTTCTTCTAGCTTTGTATCAAAAGCATTTGCTTCTAAATCACCCATGTTGCTGGGCACAACCAAATTAACAACCTCATCACAAAGCTCCCATGTCTTGGTAATGACAAAGTGCAACACACCACCAACCAACCAATGTCCACAAATTTGATTCAACACACAACTAATTATAATCGGCGATAAAACTTTTACATCGCTTCACATGTAGCCCGAGTTCTTGGAGATGGAACATGACTATGGAGTGTCATTAATTGTGACTCCAACACAATACAATTGCACTTCGGTAAGTTAGCACATCTTGGAACAACAAAACACAATTTGCAAACTTGCAATCATGGATGGTAGTAAATCACAACAAGACAAATTAGCCATGAACTTTCGAGAGTTACAATGACATACCACATTGTTAATCATCAAAACCCAAGGCTTAAAAGGAGTTCTTAATAGTTGCAAGCTTTTTGAGAACTACCATGACATACCCAAATTGTTAAACAATAAACCTTAAGGCTTAAAAGGAATTCCTAAAAGTTGCAAGAATTTCAAGTGCTCAAACCAGCCATGAAAGAGTCACCATAAACCTCAAATGAGCTCAAAATAAATGAAACCAACAACCACATAGTTCATATTAATTCAAACCAGCCATGGAAGTGCCCAATTTAGCTCAAACCATCGACCATGAAGTTCAAATGAGCTCAAAATAATTGAAACTAGCCACCACAAAGCTCAAATTAGCTCAAACTAGCCATGGAAATGTTCAATTTAATTCAAACCAACCACCATGGAGCTTAAAATAATTGAAACCAGCCACCACAAAGATTAAATCAGCTCAAACCAGCCATTGAAATGTCCAATTCAGCTCAAACCAATAGCCATGGAACTCAAAATAATTGGAACCAATCACCATAGAGCTTGAATTGGCTCAAGCTGGCCACCATGGAGCTCAAATCAGCCAACACAAAGTTCAAAACAACCAAGAAAAATTAGCAAAAAACCACCACAAATGCCATGGAAAGAAGCTCAAATCAACTACCACAAGGGTTGCATACCACCACAAAGTTCAAGGCGCCATGGAAAAAATTCATGGAGGTAGAAAACCAACAATGAAAAGAAACCACTCTTGGAAAAAAAAAAACCATGAAAAAAAATCAACCATTAATAAACCTAAACTAAAAAGAAATCAGCCATGGAAAAAATTACATTAAAATATTTTAGCAATGAAAAGAAATCAACCATGTAAAAGTCAAGATGGAGCTTCCCTCTGTGCCTTCAATTCACATTATTCTTGGGCAATTTGAGGCTGACGGTATCCCATATCCCCCCATTACCCCATGGAGTTCCACAAATTATTACCTTTTATGTTAATGCCAATGGCATTGTAAATGTTTCTATTTGAGATAAGGCATCTATGAAGAAACACATTATCACAATCTAATCACCAAAAGGCATGTTAGAGGTAAGAGGCAAACATCTAGAAGATGGTGGGGATTATAAAGCTTTACCCCCATACAAATTTAAAGCATATACAAGCAATTGATGTAGGAAATGAAATTAACACCACATTTTACTTAGTGGACTAAAGTTTGACTAAGCATAAGGAAAAGGGTATCATTGATATTATCACCAATGCAGTGGTTGATTTCAAGAAGTTAATGGAGGTTGAAAAAGGTTGGATCATAAAACTCAAGATATTCATCAAATAATTTCAAGGGAGATTGGACAAATGCCATTGAAGCAACAATGTCCCTCAAGCTCAAGTGCATTTGGTATTGGGCTAGCTAGTGGCTAAACAACATAAGCAAAGTATGAAGATATGAAAAAGGGAAATAAATGATTAGAATGGGGATACTAGAATCCAAGATGAATTTTCATACATATACCACAAATGACTAAATAAGATGCTAGTCATACTCATGCTAGATGCAAGAAGTTCAAGACAAACAACTCATGGCAACAATATAAATTGACACCACATTCATTTCATGAGAATCCACTACACATAACACTTGGACAATGAAATTCAACCATTGAATTGGAAAATCAGCCACAAAAATGCATGAGCCAAGGAAAAATTGAGGCATGGAAAATCCAACCATTCACCAAAAAATTGAGGTATGGAAAATCCAACCATTCACCAAAAAATTGAGGTATGGAAAATCCAACCATTCACCCAAAAAATTGAGGTATGGAAAATCCAACCATTCACCAAAAAATTGAGGTATGGAAAATCCAACCATTCACCCAAAAAATTGAGCCATGGAACTACACTAGCCATTGAAGAAATTTATGAGGTATGGAAAACTCAATCATTGAATAGGGAAAATCAGGGATAGAATTGCACTAATGAAAGAATAATTAATCAATGGAAAAATTGGCCATTGAACCATAAAATCAATCGTAGAAATGCATCTCCCAAGGAAGAATTCACTGATGGAAAATTCACCCATTGAACTAGAAAATCAGCCACAAAAAAACATCTCTAGAAAAGAATCCACGATGGAAAATTCACCCATTGAACACAAAAATCAGCCTTGGAAATGCAACACCCGAGGAAGGATTCATCAATTGAAAAAAACAAAGCCATTGAACTTAGAAATCAGCCATAGAAATGCATCATCCAAGGAGGAAATCATCATTGGGAAAATCACCCATTGAATAGGAAAATCAATGATAGAAATGCATTACCCAAGGAGGAAATGAGGTATGAAGAATTCAGCCATTCAACAAAAAAAAAGCCATGGAAATGCATCTCCCCAAGGAAGAAATGAGGTATGAATAATTCAAGCATTGAACCAAAAAAAAAGCTATGAAAATGCATCACCCAAGGGAAAAAATCACTTATGGAAAATTTAGCCATGGAAACATGAAATGAATTGTTTCAAATTTTGCCATTGAATAGATTAGACAAAATGTAGTCACCCTTAGGAAAAAAAAGAACCCTACTCCAAGAAAGTATGTTACTACAATAACTTTAATCATCAAAATAGGCCATGGGAAAAGGAAAAATGTTGCTATCACCTACTTTTCAAGTGCGCATTGAATTGGTTTGTAAGCCAATATAATTGTTTTTGAAATGTTGTTGCATTGCATGAAAAGATTTTTTGCAAGCCTAAGTGGAATGTCTAAAAACCATGAATTTGTTTTCAACTTACATGACAGCCTTAGGTTGTTCGGAAGTTAAAATTTAGCAAAAACTTGTAAAATGTTAAACCATGAAGCACAAAAGCTTAAAGTTTAGAAACTTACTTTGTTTTCATAGGGGTGTTCAATATGTGGGGGTTCAAACTAGAATCCACATATATTTTTCCCCACACTTGCCTCCCCTTGCCAAATTTCTTCAACCACATGATACATTTTTGGATGTCCGCTTGGGCAGATTTGATTGATGCATAATGTAATCCACAAGCCTTTTCATATGAAGTGCCATATTAACGCACTTGATAACACATACCCATAACAAAAGCCATCAAGTGGCTCAACTATGCCAAGATCACCACATGACACCATTGATTTGTGAGCTTAAGCACAAGTTTGCAAATTGGAGTTTTTGTCTTTGACATAGGCCAATTTTTTTGTGTGAGTGAAAATTTGTCAAGGATTTCTTTCAACTTCACAACCATGGCAATACCACTTGTATCATGGGTCTTAAACAACCCAATATTGATGTGTTTTATATTCCCAATTGGTGGAAAGAAATTTCACAACCACCGCAAAAACATGTGGGCCCCTTTTGACATCCAAAGGTTGGAAGTGCATGTGGCTATCAAACATTTTGCTAATGTAGGTTGCACATATTCTATCAAGGTCTTGTTCACCAATGTAGATGAATACTTCATCAATGAAAACTTTCTTGGATGGGAAGGTCACCCTCGGGCACAATTGAAAAGCCAATATTTGCAACCAAACATGTTTGATTGTCCTTAGTGGGAAGAAACACTTGACAACATATAACATTATGTCCTCCAAGAATTTCTTCTAGGATGGTCTTTTGAAAATGGGTTTAAGGAATAAAATAAACCAGAGATTGAACTTGGGGTTATACTTTGCCATTTAGTTGTTGGTTCCTAATCTAGAATAGTTTGAAGATGAAGGTGTTGAACTTCTCTAAACCTCTTAAACAAAGAGGCATGCTTTTGCTTCACATGTTTCATCATGGTTGATATGCCATGAAATTTGTTGTAAGCAGTGACACCTTTGCGGCATCTTGTGCACAAGGCCAAAATTTGAGACATAATCTCACTGTGACAAACAATTGCAACACATAAGTTGGCTTTGCTTCAAATCAACCTCTTGGTTGTTATTTATTTTGAAAAACACCTAGGTAAATGTAGTTTCTTGGTAAGGTTTCCAAGAGATTAACCACTTCTTCATGTTATCCAATAATGCCTCTTCTGTTAAAAGGTTATCAATGTTGGCATTAGACGAACTTTCCTATTCCACATGCATCCTTATGCTATTACTATTAGCATAACCTACAATGTGCCTAGAAACAAATAGTGGGTTAAATATGGGCACATTAACAACGAGAGGAGAAGAATCCATAGTAGAAGAAAAAACAAAGAAAGGAGGGGCAAAATCAATAAGTCACCAAGAATGATTAGCAAGAAGTTGGAAACAATATGAAACATCGTTGAGAGAAAATGACATGTAATATGACAATATTTAACTTTTAACTTGTAATTCTTCGAACAAAGGCAATTTAGCGAGCAACATAAGTTGCATCAAAGAGGAAAATCAGATGATGAGATAGTCAATGACATTCAAAGATTGAATGAATGGAAAAAGAGAAAAAAAATAAATTCACTTTCATTCATATCCAAATCCCTATAAGCCATCATGAATAAAAGCATAAAAAAAAGTGGCGACATCTTCTTGTCGTTCCAAGGTTGCATTCAAGCAAGAAGATTGCGGCCATGCATGCTCCTTGGATTTGCCATCATTGGAAGCTCAAACTTAGCAACCTCCTAAACCTATCCTCACAAGAAAAATCTCCAAATTTTCAATTCAATTAAATCTGGGCTTTTATAAAAAAAACCTCGATTTTTTAATTACACACACATTGGGTTCAATCAAAGAACTATAGTTCTTTAATTCCACTCCAATCGGTTCCAATAAAAAACCTATGAGTTTTATTAATCCATAAGCTTCGGGTTTCTATCAAAGAACCCCCCAAATTTTGCGGACCTTAAATGCGGAAGTGGGGGTTCAAATTCTTTTAATGTCAAGTCAAAGGCGCTCTAGGTTCTTCTTTTTCAACACTTGTTGAGTCAAAGGTCTCCACAAGGGCTTCATGATGTAATAGCTAACAATGATATATACATTTATTTGGTCTAAAAACTCACAAAAAACCAACTATGTTTTAAAGAACTATCTAACACATTGACATACCATATAAAGGACTGTCAATGTTATCAATTAGAATCTCTACATTGCTAAAAACAATTTCTCATAGTTAGGGATTCCCATAGTTGAAACCCATTGAAGTAGTTGAAAGGGGGTGCACTAGTCGGTGTTGGTTCACTCTAGTCTTTAATTATGTTAAGATTCATTCACCAATACAAAACCAAGGGCAATGAACTCTACCTATTAGTTGGCTAACATATTTGAGATTACTATCTTGGTTTCCCTACCCGATTGGTCCAAAGAAGGAATTTTTTTCCTAAAATTTAAACATGTTACATCTGCTAATAACTTTGAAGCTTGGAGGGCCACTAGAATTCAAGCTTTTTCATCTTTGATATATCAATGTGTAGGAACATTTTGAAGGGGTGATAGGTCAATCACGTTCTAACTTTTGGGGAGGTTTAACTTTCTCCTACCTTTAAGAAAAAACGCTTTTTGTGACGCCCAAAACTTGTGATGACTAATTTTTCATATGGCCATGTATATTGATTTGGAGCTGTGTAAAAAATCAAGTTGAAGGTGACAACACATTACAATGACCTCTTTATGTAATCCTTTTTTTGTTTTTTGGGGTGGGGCTTTGGGTCTAAACCATGTTAAAATTAAACAATCTCACAATGTTTTGTGTGTATTATGGTAGAACATAACCTAGGCAAAAGATAGAAAATTTTAATTTTTTAAAATTTATATTATGGTGAGTTAGAGTAGATTTATACAAAAATATACCATGTAATTGTCTATTTGAAAATGTATTTTTAAAATGATTGAGATGATTTTAAACCTTTATGAAATTTGTAGTATCTATTTTCTTATGTGATGTCACATAATTTGAACCATGTTTGTGAACCATTTGAAAAGTTTGATCAATTTCATTTCAAAAATGGGATTTTTTTAGGTTGTTGACCATACTTTTTTGGTAAATTGAAATTTTGATAAGCAATTGTTTCGAAATGGAAGGTGACAAGTATTGTGAGGTGGGCCAATGCATGAAATGCAATTCAAATGCTTATGTGAATTATCAATGAAGCCAAATATTTGAATGGTTAAATTTATTTTATTTTATTTATTCATGTGTATACCATAAAATACCAATGGTCCATTGAATTAAATCATTATATTTATTTATTTATTCCAAAGAATATTAATTAATAGTAGTTTTGTGAAAATAATAATTGTAAGGCCCAAACATCAAATTTAAATGCACCACATTTTGTGAATGAGTATATTTTACATATATTATAATAATAAACCCAAAAAAACTCAAAAGAGTCATTTTAGTGTGCTTTCGCACCTCAAATATAAAGTAATGTCAAAATGTCATGTATAAATAACATGCATATCAAGAAAACATGGAAACACAACTAAGATGTAAGTATGTGTAAAGGTACACCAAACTAAAACAAACTCAAAGTTGTGTCTCCATGATTCTAAAAGTGGCATTCTATATTGAATATGTGTTACAAAGTTGTTTTTCCATATACTTGAGTCAATGTTGTGAGCTTTTTCTACTAAGACCTTCATAATAATGAGAAATAATGTATTTCATGATCCCTATTTTGCAATTTCAAATGAAAATGACAATCTACAACTTGAGTGTGAAAAAAATGATTTCTTCCAAGATTGAATCAAATAAATTGAACAAAATTACAAATTTATTCATTAGACATCCTTTTCAAAGAATGGATTTTCCCATGACAATGAAATATATCGATCAACATCTTTTTTACACTTCTACAATCCAAAAAGTTCATATGTAATATGGAACTTGAGAACTAGCAATTGTTAGCTCTTATATCTCTAGTTATTGTTATGTGAGAATGCAAGAAATAAATAATTGGATACAACCAACTTTCCATCTTGCACTAGTGTTCCCTTTTCTTGCAATGCTTGTAATTACCAATTATGTCATCTAATAGTTCCTTTTGTTGGGCGATCCTTCACATGACATTTACTTAACAAGAGGAAGGGGAAAATGGGTTGTAAAATTGATATTTTTATTTTTTGACAAAAAAAGTCAACATTTCAAGATTGGAAAGCCTTTTTCTAGGACAGATGCTTGAGAGGAGTGCAAGATTATCTACAAGATCATGATGGAACATTGGTTATTAATGGACAAATTGATTGGAAGTGAACCAATCATTCATTCATCTAAGATCATAAGGGAATCACTAAGAAGAAGGGACAATCGAAGACATCCATTTTCAAATTAAAATGTTCCTTAGGCACCTTTTTCATTGCCTACAATAGTTCTAAACTAATTAGGTTAGTTTTTTGAGGAAACTAAAAAATATATTTTTCAAGCTACCATTTTTATATATATTGTCACATTCTTTAGGTCAAAATTTTGCAAGCTTTGTATATACAACCCATGAAAATCCCAACACCACACAAGACTTGTTGTGGAAATATACATTATTTTGAGGTCAATTACTTCTTCAAGTATGTATGTAAAACATATGAAAAATTTACAATGCATTGATGACCAACTTTGGTTGGCAGTTGATCATGATGGGTAATGGTGACACGAAAAGGTGAAAGGATTGAAGGTGCACCCCATCTGTACAAGTTGACAAGTAGGTTTGAAGTCCTTAAGGTAAAAAGAGGTCCATGTGAGCAATTTGGCTATCTAGGTAATCTTCATACCTATGACTTCATCTTAAACCCTAATTTCCCAATCTTTACATATCATCCCTATTGAAGTGTGATGAATTGCAACATCAAGTGCATCAATCTCCAAATTGAACATAGAAAATCAAATACAATGTGCATTATACAAAGCTAGTAGTTTGAATGTGTAAAAAAACATGAAACATGGAGGGGAAAGATACGTACATGTCAAATTCATTGACAATAAAACCAATAGTGGCAATGAAAGTTGGAAATTCCTAAGATTTGAAACCATCAATTTTTTTCATTTTTAAGATGCTACTACTATGATGCCATTACATGGTTCAAAATGTGTATAAATAAGGTGCCGTGTTTCCATAAAAAATTCAAACATGTTTTACTCACCTATATCCACAATCTTGTATGCACAATTTAATTTGTTCATTCACACATTGTCTTCCTTCATGCACTTGCATATCCATCTTCTCCTCATTAGTGTTATTACCAAAATCAACTATTCAACAATGTTAGCCAAAGTGAACCAACACCCACAAACACACCATGAGGGATGGATGGTGACTAGACAAATTTTTTTTATTCAATTGGGTTCCAATTATTTAGCTAACCATTGTAATAAGCTCAATTTTTTATTATTATTACCTAACTACCAACAACCCACTAGCACTTACCAATGTATGGACCATCCTATTTAGTACCATAACTTACCTTCACCATTTACACATTTCAATGTTTTTTGCATTTTTTCAGTCTTATTATTAATAAAAAAATTTGGCTATAGTTTAAATGAAAAAAAAAATCAACAAGTAGAATCTAGGTACCTACACAAGATGATTTATTGTAAGAATGGTTAGTATGCATAGAACTTATTATATCTATGCAAGCCATGAAGAATACCCTATTTATTATCTTAACAATTAACCAATTTTTTTGGAATTGTTACAATGTTGTGAATAGTTTGAATTTCCTAATTTAAAAATGTTTGAATTAAAAAAAAAATTGGAATCAAATAATGTTTGACAATAATGTGTGTGATTTTGTTGTTACATACAATTTTATTTGTAACTAATTGATTTTTTAAAGACCTAATTAATGTGTGAACATTTTAAATGAATTATCAAGCAATGGTTATGTGTAATATTATAAATGGAAAATTGAAAGGTAAATCCATGAAGCTACCTTAGAATGTTTGTGAATTACAACATCAAGGTTTAGTTTTTTTGGTTTGAAATTCAAGATGTATATGAAATTGGAATGAGTAAACTTAGTATTTAAAATTTGAGTTATGAATGTCAAATAACTCTTTAACAGGTAAGTTTAGTTAGTCTTACATCTAAAAGTCATCATAATGTGTAATAGATGCCATATTGTTGTTGCAAGTATATTGGGGAGGAAATGGTTTCAAAAGTGAAGACTTGTAAGGTGTGGGTGCTTGTATTTGACATGCTTTGGGATAAAATATTTTACCCAATGGTGAATTCCAAGCCTTACATGGAGTGTTGTTCCAACTTTCACTACATGGAAGCTTATGGGAGGTATTGTATTTTGAAGAATTGATGGAATTTGGAGATGGATGTGTTTCAATTCTATTGTTTGCAAGTTCACCATGAGTGTTTCTTAAGCTTTTTTTCCAAATCTGCGCAATCCAAATTACAAAAGTGCATATATTATATTGTTCAAGGTTTATCTCTATTCACAATATTTGACAATCCATAGATTTAAGTTGTTTAAAACATGGAACATTGAAAAAAATTGTATTCATACAACATAAATATTACAACATTTTGTGCACTAACTTGGCATGATACAAACAAATTCAACAACCAATAGTTTGTGGCAAAATTTCATACCAATTTTAAAAATATAGTCCTTCAACATCCTTCAACACAAGAATGAATTTTTAACTACTTTGAGTACCAAATTTGACATGTTATGTCCACTATTCATTTTCACTTCTCAAATGATTTGGAATCAAATTTATTGTTGGCCTTTAATACATTTACAACTTGAACTTTCAATGTTTTCTGGTATTGACTTGGATTAATTGAATTACTTGACTAAATTACCACAATGATTATGTTGGGATGATATTGTATGTGTCAAGTAATGTTAGTAGTTCAATCATGGTGACATACATTATATATATATAGTGTTAAGAATTGAGTTTTTGGTGGATTACAATAATTTTCCTTATACAACTCCATACATATTAAACTTGATTGCAAGCCTTGCAAATAGTTTGTCTTCATGGAAATTCTTTTGCATATCATTCATCTATGCCTTTTATGCATGCATTTTCTTATGATCTAAAATTTTGGGTAGTTTTTGTTTTCCCCAAATGACACCATGTGTTTGAGATTGAAATTGAATGTCATTTGTTTCATATAAGTACTTACTTGGTCATGGAGTAGGGGAGGGATGTGACTGGTACACAAGCCATCAAGTATATTGAAACAACTAGGATGGGAAACATTTTTTGCACCCCACACCTTCATTGTGTTGGATTTGGCTTGGTGGTTGAATTTTTGCATCCTTACACAATTCAATGATGCCTTGCTACTAGTGCATGAATATGATGAAGAATCCACACTTTCAAGGGCCTTGCAAACTTCATATGAATATGAATTGTTTTTCACTTTCTTTCTTTGATATTCCTTGAACATCATATTGTTGCTGACATTATAAGCAGATTCAAAATCCAACATTGTTTTTCCATCTTTTGAAGATGTGTTATTAGAATTGTTTGGTTGTTGTTGATCACTAGAGGAATGAGAATGGTTAGAGCTTGTTTTGTTGTTGTAATTATTGGGGCTTGTGAGAGGAGGAAAAGTTTGACAAGAAAGTTGGTCTTGATCAAATGTAGATATTGCACCCATGTTGGTCATTGAAGAAGACAAAGAACATTCATTTTCATGAGGTGTGGAAGAAGTTGCACAATGTTGTGTAGCAGGGTCTCCTATAGAGACTATTTTAGTTGTTTGTTCAGGGGTAGCGTTGGGTTGAAGGACACTGATGAGCTTTTGTAGTGCATACTTCACATTCATGGTTGCATAAGTATTAGCATAACTTTCTTTGTAAAACTTCCCCATAAATATGTGCAAGTTGTTCCTTGCTTTGGATAAGTTATACATAGGGTTTATATGTTTCTTTCAACTTGTCTTCATACTAAAGCTATAATAAAAAGAAACACTTTTAGATTTGATCTAAAATCCTTTGATTGGAATAGAGGATGTAACATGAGATAAATATAAATTGACATTGATCATGTTCCAAGGATCATTTTGAACCATTATCATCCTTTAAAAATGACCTCAACAATTTCAATGAATAATCATATATAAGTTGCAACACAACAAGAACCAATTATGATTTTGCAATAAGTTATCTTTTTAAAAGAACACAATCTTTGTTTTCAAAGATCTCAATTTTACGTTAGAGGAAATTTGAAAATTTTAATCAAAAAACAAGTTGTTGAAAATCAACAAGTCAAGATAGAAACACCAAATTTGAGCACAAAAAGAAGGTGCAACCTAATGTGGTCAAACTTGTGCTAGGTGGAAAAGGTTTCTCTCATCACCCAACAATCTAGTAGTCCTTGTGATGGAAGGAAATGGCAATGAAAAGGGAAGTGGTTTGGTGTGGAAGGGTTATGGCTACCATAATCTTACAATTGATGTCTGTCCATGATTTCAAGTGTCGTTTCCTTTTACATCTTTCAAAATTTTAAAATCAATTTCGTTCACTATTTTTTAAGATGTTATCATTATTATTTTTCCATTCAAAATTTGTGTGTGAGAGTTTGTGCTACTCCAAAAATTCTTACACATACGCACAAATAGGGAAAAGGAAAAAGAAGGAAGAAAACTACAACCATGGAGGAAGAGGTAATAATGATTAGGCTATTTTTGAAGTACTTTAAGTGTTTTGCACTTCTTTCCAAATTTGCTATCAAGTGCAATTATTTTGACCTCCATCTCTTCCATTAATTTTCTTTCCACCTTTTTTTTTCTTTGATGCTACCTTCTCTAAAATTTTTGGCATTTATTTAAACTGGTTGTTGGTTTGAATTTTCATAAATCAAATAATATGAAATAATATTGATTAAATGGGCTATGATGATATATTATATCATTAAAAAAGTGACAACTATGTTTCCATGAGTTTGTATTGTCTCTAGGTGCTTTGTGAAGCTAAAAATCTAAAATATTTATGCTTTAAAATGACTTTGTGATTATGTCCCTTATAATGACATGTTGAGTACATGGATTGATGGTTGTGTGTTATTGAGGGCATGGTTTAGGTGGTCTCTTTTGTTGATTCAACTCCCTAAACATTGTATCAAAATAAAAATAGATAGAAGTTTTCTAGAGCTAGCCCTTCATGGCCTTTCATAGCCATCAATAGTTCAAATTGAATTATTACCTAAAAAAGGTCTTGATAATGAGCTAGAGTTTACCTAACATACTTTTTTTTGAACATTAGTTACAGTTGTTTTTGTCCAATTAATTTTGTGGCCTTCATTTTTTGCCACTAACCCTTTACTAACCACAAATAAAGTTCATTGTTTGTGATATGGCCAATGCCATATATCTTTCAATACAACCTTTTTGACTACTTCTTATGGTCCTTTGACAATAATGGATTGATTGTTTTGAACTTCTAAACATTGTCATAAACCTATTCATTGTTAGCAATGGTTACATGAACATATGTAATTTCCCCTTTAGGGTCTCGTCCCTCATTTTATAGCCCCTTGACCTTTGCAAAAAAAAATTCATCTTGCAACTTGTAGTCCACCCAAGGCCATTTTGGGTATATGTCCTTCTTTTGAGGCTTCTTCTCATTACCTAATTCCAATGTCCCAATCATGACTTGCAACTTGATATTGAATTTACACATGTTGGCAACTAGTTAATCAATAGGATTAGACAACTACACAAGTACCCATGTGCATAAAAAACCATGAGAAGTAGCTAACCACAAGCAATTGCTAACAATTTGTATGCTATTAGTAATCTTGTGGTGGTAATAAAGTTTAATGCCCACATGATAGCATTTCAAAAAATTAAAATGGATGGTACTAATGCCTTAAGAATGTGATCACTTTTCTTGAGCTAACTAGACAACCATTCATGTAGCCACCCAACTTGTAAATTCATGGAGTCAATAACATTTGAATTGCATTCATAACCACTATCTACAAATATAAATGCACATAACCAAATTTAGATAATGTCTTAGATTACTAGATTTTCAATTTCATTTTCAAACTTGACTCTACTAATCAAAATTATTAACAACATTGTTTAAACCATCCAAACACTTGATCTTGATTTTCTAGACTTCATAAATCTTTTGTTCCATTTTGCAACATATGTAAAAATAATACGAACGAAGATTGATTTTCAAATGGTTTAAAAAATTGTATTTGTATTCTTGAAGAAACTTATCACTCTTTTCTCAAAGCAACTAGACAACCACTAATTAATAGTGACATAAACACCTAACTTGTTATTATGCATTCAAAGTGTGGTCATGTGAAGACATAAGCATGCATTTGTAACCACTATCAATGTAGTTGTACACCTAATTGAAGGTATATAAATTGTGTTTTCTTTACTAGACATGACTTTGAGTTTGAAAATGAATCATGATTTTGATTTTTTGAAATTGACTTAGGGCCACTATTTTGTTTATGTATATAATCATTGTTCATGAAAAAAATAATGTTTCGTTTTCATATCAAAATGAACTTTGCAAAATTGGTGCATTTGTGACTTTCAAAAGTCCATTAAAGTACATTTCATGTTACGAAATGGCATGGTTTATCATCTAGGCATTTGAACATGAAGGGGTGTAGGAAAAATTGCCCTTGTACATGATTTTATGTACACTCTAGCTTGCAATTACCGTTATAAAAACAAGTCACATCTATCTATGAATGAAGGTAGTTTGTTTTGTTTTGTTTTGCATCACAAACTTCCTTAGGAAAAATTTCAATATGATTATAATGAGTCATTAAATTTATGTTATTTATTAATGTTTTTTCACATCATTTGTGTATTTTTCACTTTATTACTCTATTGTTGATAAAATGCTCGTTGAAAATATACAAACATAGTGAACAATGGTTCTAATTTTTTAATTCCATGATTATGAAGATGAAAAGAATAATGGTTTGTCATTTTACCATTATTTTCATGACACAAATGTAAAAATTTACCATTTAAGGAGATTTAAATTTATATCATTTTAAAGAATAATTATGTTTATGTTGATACTATGATAATAAAATATAATTTTAACATTTTTTGAAATAACTAAAAAGTGACATTTGATCCAAATTACATTATATACCAGTTTTCATTATTTTGACACAATTATTTTTCCTTAGAAAATTTGTGATATGTAGTTATGAGATCCACCAAACCAAGATGTTTCAAATCATGTTCTTGGTGTCTTTGGAAAGCTCTCAACAAGGAGGGGTGCATGGGTTTTGTTCCATGATGTTTGGACTCGTGGTGCAAAAGTTCTTGAATATTGAATGATTTTTTCACTAAAAATAAATTAAATCATAGTTTTAAAAAATTCAGAAGAATTGGAATGTGCGTTTCATGTTGTTGGAAAGATCTTGATGAACAAGATTTAATGGAAATTATTTGGTAAGATTTGGATTCAAAATGTGCGAAATATCGATTTAAAAATGGTTTATGCCATTGAAAATTCAAATAAATTCCAAAAAACCAGGTTTTGGAAGGAAAAATTAGTTGAGGACATGCTAACACTTGGGCCAATGGCACAAGACACACTAATCAACATAAAGAAAGAACTTGGGCTTAGTACAAGTAGTACATATTTTGATGAAAATGATGACTCCACATTGGCAATGAGTCATACAAGCAACATATCATTAACGAGGACACATGACCTCTTTATTGACATTTCTACAAGCAACTTGTCATTTAACAAGGACATGGCCTCCTTACTAACATTTTTATAATAATCAATTTGTCTTTTATGGACTTTGTATGGACAATCTACTTTAACATAAGGAATGAAAGGATTTAGCAAAGAATACATGCCTTAAAGAAAATGATGATTGCTTTGTGGAAGCACTTAGAATGCAAATTGTAAATCACCCAATGTCTAAAACATCCTTATTATCATTGGCAAGGAGTCATATAAGCAACATGCCATTTAACAACTTCATGTCACCTTGTTACTAGCTAGATTCACAAAACCATTATATTTCTTTTTGGACTTCATAAGGGCAAGCCACTTTAACACAAGGTTTTTAGTGTGTGCTTGAACTAATTCTACTTAAACACAAATGAAAAAAACAATCATAAATTATAAGTCATGGTCATGGTTATGGTTTAACATCAATTGCACCATGAACCATTATAGTTGTGCACCATAAACATGATCGATAGTCTAGATCTATCCATACCCACAAATGCCCCAAGCAATTGATTCATGATTCTAAAGTAATTTTTGTAGATCTATTATAACAACACATAAATGCATGTAACCATGGGAAGTAGTTCAATTACTTAAATCCACAATAACTTATAGGAGCTTCAAAAGCTTGAAAAACAATCTTACATATCTTTACATGTTCCATCCTTTAGAACTTTGGTTCAATTGTTCAAATGTTCCAAACATTCGACATTTGAATTTTTCCACAACCTACACCTTCAAGACCACTTTACAACAATCAATCTAGTGCAATTTTTAACATGTACAAACAATAACCAATCAAAAAACAAACCCTAAATTTGAAAATAATGCACACCTCAAAAATTTGTGTGTATAGATTAGATGACAACTTTAGCATTACCATCCTTTGGGTTTTCGATTAGAATCATACATCCAATCTTTTAGGTTGTAATTTTCAATTTTTCACTCTTCTCATTTCTGCTTTCTATGTTTTTCCAATTTCATTTGCTCATACAAATGTTCAGCAAGATACACCTTATAATGAAACCATTTTTCATTGTCATTTATCAACTACTTCCAAGCCTTATTATGACGGCACAAATCAAATAACAATGTAATTTGATCTTGTATCGGATGAGTTTTAAAGATAAAAGGGAAAATATATTTCACAATCAACTCACTAGGTAGGTATGTGTAGAAACCCCCATTGTAGACTCATGGATAATGGAGGCCCATGCACATGGAGAAGATCGTCCATGTAACTATGTAAACTAGGATCACCACATGAATTGTTGTGCAGAACCCCTCCACTTGATGACTTGGGTGTTCATTCCTACTTAATAACAAGTCCAAGCTCTTCATTCCTCTCTTTCACAAAAAACATAAACTACTATGAATAAGTTGTGCAATATGTGGGCACAATGAACCTTGAAAGACAGTTGGTAAGTTTGCCACTTTTATTTTTGTTTGGCAACTTCAAAGAGCTCTTTATTCTTTCAATAAAAACCTCACCTCACCTCCAAGCCATTGAAGTCAAATGACAATGTTCACAAAAACCTTAAACAAGACCAAGCGATGGTGCATGTAGCAATTCGTATTGGTTTCTAGATCTTTTGCAATGCAAGTTTAAAAAAAGATAGGTCATTAGGGTGAATGATGTAGGTAACTTAATTACTAGTGTCTAGTTTGCATGGCCCAGTGGGGGAACTTTGTGAGTCAAAATTTGAATTTTTCATTCGCATCTTGTCCATTTTAGTTCACTTTATTAATCCACCCAACATTCACCATGTGTTTGATAAAACTTTAATTTGTTCTTCCCAAGCAATGTAAGTTACCTTGGTCACATTTGCTCTTTTTAGCATGCTTGGACCTAAAAATCCATTGAAAACATAATACATCTCATGTGTTACCACCATATCCAAGACCTCTTCTATAAATGGTGGGGGGTGTAGGTCTTTCTTTGTGGTGACATTCAATTGTTAGAAATCCACACAAATGCATATCTTTTCGTTCTTTTTTGGTACCACAATAATCGACAATAGCCATGAGGTTTCTTTAATGGGTGCAATGAACCCGGTAGCAAGAAGCTTGTCCAAATCTTGCTTCATTATTGTTATGTAATTTGGGTTCATTTGTTACTTAGTTTGATGAGTTGGTGAAATGGTTGTGTCAAACTCCATGGAGTGCATGACAATATGAGGTGGGATTCCTTTCAAGTCTTTGTAAGTCCATGCAAAGACATCTTTAAATTCTTGCAACAAGTGTTCAATTATTGCAACCATTGGTTCACTCAAATCCACATTTAGTTTCACCAATTATAGGGCTTCAATAATTCCTAAGTTGAGATTTTGGATTGGACATCCTTCAATAATGTCTAGTGCCTAATCTTCAACTCTTGAACCTTAGTTTTGGCAAGAACAATATCAACAAGAGTGTCTCTGGAGGGGTGTGTGGAAAGTCTAAAGTTATATCATCATTATCAATATCTAATTTGGTGACAACTATAGTGGTGATTTTTGGTTTTGGTTTTGGTAAGGTAATTATTTCAATCACAAACAAGTTTGAGTCCACAAAGAGTAGAACATCTTCTTCTTTGTTTGTTACACCTTCCATAAAATTATAACAAAACAACACTTCGAGTCATTTGGTATTCTTGTCCAGATGCTTGGCAACAACAATTGTCCATATTGTTTTGTTCCCTTCAATTTGAATTAGAATATGTCACCAATTATGTGTGACTTTTGCATTTTCTAGCCAAGGGCGCCCCAACAACATGGAATAATTTACATTCAAAAGATTGTTTTCATCATGACAATCAAGGTAACTATGTATGGGATGTTAGTATGTGTATTTTAAGATCTTTGTACAAGTTCATTAGTTTGGTGAGTGTTTGATTAACAATTTGTAAGGTACAAGGGGCATGTTTAGGGGTAGGTAATCCTAGCTTTTTCCATAGGTCATCTGTGATGATGTTAACCCCAAATTCTCCATCTAACAAAACATCCTTTACCAAGTTCTTCCCTATGTGAACATGAATGATTACCATGTGGGGGTCTATGGTCACTGAGGCTATGGTAAGGTTGGATTTTGGAAGGACAATTGGTTTCTTGGTAGAAAGTTTGGCAAGTATGTAGTGTTTCAAGCCAATAAAAGGTCGAACAATTGTGCCATGGTCAGAGTATGTTTGCTATCCAATAGATTGTTGTCCAATTTTGTGGAGAACTAAAACTATTGATATTGGGCAAGGTTTTGGGACTACGTTTTCAGCGTTATCATTAGAGTACATACAAAGTTGGTACTTGGGATTCTAGTATTAGTTCTTTCGGTGACAACCTCGATGAGTGATTCTTTGCTTGGAAGCACCATGTACTTATTTTAGAGGTAAAGGGGCTTCCTCCTCCTACATTTGCTTAATGGTAATTTCAAAAGATTTCAAAAGATTCTCCTTTTTAGTCCAATCTATAATATATTTTGTTTTTCAAGGCTCTTTCTCCTTGAAGACCTTCGTTTTGGGTGCTTGGCTCTGAGTAGTGATAGCCAACATCATGTTGATTGTGGTTTTTTTCCCCCCCAGTTCCATAGGGTTCCCCTTGTCCTTGAACATGTTTTGAGTTGTTTGACAACGTGGGTAATCAAAGATTTTATGCTCCAAAGAGTTGCAAATGAAACATCGATAAGCAATAGGGCCACTCTTGTTGCTTTGGTTCTGATTATAATTGTTTATTAGAAGAGTTTTTGATTCCCCTGTTATGTTAGGTAGAGATTTCATTAACCAAAACCTCTTCGACCTAAGTTAAATTATTATTGGGATTGTTTGGATTCCAATGACAATGTTTTTTTGTATGACCAATTTTTTGACAATGTCCATAGGTCAAGTCCATTCATTTCAATTCTTACTTTCTTTTGATTTTTGGTGGCGATTCAAGTAATTTGCGATAATTGTTTACATCACCCATGTTTTCTTCGTAGGTAGGTAACAATAACTTCCTTGTGTTCAAACAAGGTATTTCGTTTTGTTCTTGCATTGAAAATTTATAAGTATGGTATCAATCTTGCATGGAAGAAAATGTTAAATAGGTTGTCATCCACCTTATATTGGAGACAATTTGTCAATTTGAATATCCATTCATAGTAAACCTCCACCTTTTTGTCCACTCCTTGTTTAATCAACTACAACACCATATACACATATTCATCATTTTGAACTTTTTGATAATGTTTACATGAAGGAGCTTCAAGGTCTTGGAAGGTACATCTTGGGTGTGACTACATGAAATTCTTGCCCCATTCTAAAGATCTTATTTCATAATGTAAAACCAAAAAAATTTAATTATGTTCAAGTTGTGTTTTTCCCCATTAGCTTGAATGGCTTTTCGAAAGACTTTAACACAAGTGTTAAGATCAGTATTTGTGGTGTATATTGGGTAAGGTAACAATTTTCTAGGAGTAGGAGCATTTGGGGTCATGGTGGTAGGAATTGGGTACCAAGGAGGATACCAAAAAAATCTACTTACATTAGTAGAAATTGACCAAAATGTAACCCATCTATTTGCAACTACATGAGATTATTAGTCATTTATGACTATGGATAATTTTGCAATTATTTCTTGTGTTCGTCATATTTGGACTATACTACAACTAATTTTTGACTATTTTAATTTTCATCCTTCCATGTGAACAACATTTAATTTGGTTTTCACCCAAGAAGAATAACTTATGTCCCATTATTTGCAAATGTGACCAATTTAGTATGCAAAAATGTATTTTGTGTATTTTAAGGGGGTATAGTTAGGTATATTAGGATTTACAAATGTATAATACACACATATATGAATGACCATATTATAAGTTTATCCAAGCTATCTTATCATACTTAAATTATTACAAATGACATTTGTTATTATTTTTGTTAATATAATATAATATAATATAATAATATTGATTGCCTTATAATAAACAAATTAATCTTCAATGATATCTATGTTTAAAATTTAAAAAATTATTTTATTACAAAATGATGATGATGATATTAGTATGAATCAAATTAAAACCATTATGCATACTGAAATTATTATTATTTGATATTGATATTTATAATTTTACAAAAGATTTTAAAATTGACATAATAATAAAAATATGAATAAAAAATAGTTAACCTAAGTTAGTTAATACTTCCATAAGTAATTTTATTATGTTCTAATATTTTAGTATTTATGTGTTTATTTATACTAACTATTGAATAGTAATTAAAGAAATCTAATAAATCGTTATATAATGATTGAAATTATTTTCAAAGGACTAATGTCCTTATTAAAACTTATTGTCTTAATATTTGTTGTTGTTATTATTATTCAAATAAATATGAATAGCTCTAACAAGTGAATTAATAATATATATAATGATAAAAATAGCTAACCTAAGTTAACTATAGATTATATTATTATTATTTTTATTATTATAAGTAATAGTTAGTAAGGAAATCTAGTAAATTATTATATAAATGCAAAAATTATTTTCAAAATTATTTTTTATTTCAAATATAAATTTTTTGTAAAAATATTAAAAATATATTATAATTTCATAATAGCTATAACAAGTGAAATAATATGATGAATAATAAAAATAAAATAGTTACCCTTGGCTACCAACTAACTATAATAATAATTTGATTAATTTTATTATTATTTTAAAACTTATTATTACTTATAAAAATGAAAGGTAATTGCAATAATTATAATAAAAGTAATTAACCTATGTGAAGTACTAGTTATATTCTTCAAGTTTTTAAAATTAATATTAAATATTTATAATTAATAACTAATAATTATCGATTAATCAATATTTCAGTTATTAATATTTTTTTAATGAAATTTTAATTAATAAGTTATTGAAAATTAGTTAGTTATTTCAATATTAATCAATTATTAGTTAATTAAATTAGTTCACAAATCATTATGTTTTATATTTAATTAAAAATAAATATTTATTATTATTTTATTTAACTAGTAGATTTATTGATATTTAGTAATTTAATAATTTAATAATGTAATCAACAATTATTGATGATTAATATTACAAATAACTAGTTAGTTGACTAATTTATTACGTAATTAATTAATTTTTAGGTATTTTAATTAATTAATTAAGTTATTAATTATTTAGCTAATTGGTTATTTACCTACCTAATTACATAATGTACAAAAATTAAAATGAAGATAGAAATATGGGATAAACTTTTTAGTTTCAATAGTTTGCAAATTAAAAGTTTATCCCATATGTTTTGGCTTTCATTGTCATGTTGAAAAATATATAAACAAGGTGTTCTGTTTTACATTTTCATATTAAAACCCATGGGCATATATGGGATGAACCAATAAAAAAACTTAACCCAAGTAAAATAAAATATTCATGTACTTACACCTAACTTACCTACCTCCTTAACCTATGTACCTACCTAGTTCGATCGTACATACCAAAATATTGATTTAAATTTGTTTTGGACAAATTCAATTGATATGCTACATGAAATGTTTTTATTGTACCATTTGTTATAATCTAAAACCAATCAAACACAAAACTAGATGTCTTAGGGTATTTCAAAATGATAATAAAAATATTTGAAATTATTAAAAGTTGGGACACATGGTAACATATCATTTGTTCCCAACGTTCACAAAAAAAATCACATTTTAAATACATATATGTCCATCAAAGGATCAAGGTGTATTTCATTGACTTTTTCTTTCATCCAAAATTCCTTGTTGTTTGTGACTAATGTCACATGTGGCTTGTCCAACACGACCATTAAAATTTTAGTTGCAAATGTCGCTTGCAGCTAAAAATTAATTGCAAAGACTAGTCACAAAATGACCATTTTCTATTAATAATTAAATATTGACCAAGGTCCATTTGGGGGCATACTATTTATTTTCGATGGCCTTCCTATTGGTCTTCTCTTTTAGGCAGGTCGTTTCCTCCACTTGGTGGGCCACTTACTTCATTGGGTGGGTCACTTCCATCATCAGGTGGGCCATTCCCTCCTCTAGATGGGCCATTTCCATTGTAAGGTGGTCCATTTCCATCACTAGATGCACCACTTCCATCACCATGTGGACCACTTTTACTGCTTGGTGGTGTAGTGCCTATTGTTGGTCGATGCTTAGTTTTATCATTGGAGTAGGAGGTCGATTGTGATGTGGGTTGGTGTGTATGCCCACTAGAACTTCCTTGCTCATTTGGAAAAAATCTTGGATCCATAGGTCCTCCACCCTGATTACTTGTAATCGAAACCAAAGCTAATATTGAAATTGAAAATGGTTGAGGTGTAGCCAACAACAGTAGTTGGGGCAACTTAGGATACCTTGAAAAATAAAGGTTACATGTTGGCTAGGTAGTGGTATACCTCCCAAAGATTGTAAGTTGGGTACAAAAGAAAGACACGGTTCTAAAAAAACAGGTTCAATAAAGGGGGTATCGGATTTTGGTCAGGAAAAATTTAGATATCCATTGAAAGATTTGTAGTAGGCACATTTTGAACTGAAGATTTGACTAATGTCAAATTTTTGGGCAACTATTGGCAATGATTGTGAAGTGTTGTGAGCTAAAGCTTGAGAGACCACATGGAGGGTAATGCAATAATAGTTAACACACAAGTAGTTCGATATGGACAACTAGCTATCACACACCTAGTTCCACGATCGAAAAATATGGGGGGGTTCAAAATGAGGGACATAAATTCCAACATTGAAAAAAAGGGTTATTGGATTTTTTGGTTGCTAATTCCTTCATTAACCAATTCATTTTCGACAAGTGGTCATTAGTGGAGGTAGACCTGAGGCCTCAAAACGCATTTTAAATTTTCAGGGCGCCACGTGGCATCAATTTTAACACCTTCAAAGTAAAGATTTTTTTTCATAGTCCATAATTATATGCAAGGTCGATCGCAACTGAAGCATGAAAAAGAAGAAGAAAAAACCAGATTTCTATAGAACCCTGAAATCTATGGAATTCTTGCAGCACATGAACAATCCTGATGCCAATCAAATATTAAAACATATCTTTCTGCAAAAGACAGGAGTTTGTTTCTGAAGCAGAACTCCATTGTTGTTGCTAATGGCATTAGCCAGGTTGATCAATTTGAGAAATAGATACAAGAAAATTCTCAAATGCTGATCCCAGGAGCTATGAATGACTTAGCCATGCACAGGGTCTTAGATTGATCAGCCTAGAAGATGGTGATCTCGGGAGCTAGGAATGGCTTAGCCATGTACAGGGTCATAAACCCTAGAAGATGCTTATTGCATCATTAGATTGGGAATGTTTGTCAGTGTATTTCTGTCATCCTCAGCTGGTCTGTTTTGCTTTCATATGTTTGCTTTGGGTCTAATCCCCTGATTTGTTTTGGGAAAGCCTTCTGACATGACTTTGTGCTCTGCAGATGCGCTTGATAGCTACAGAGTCGGACAGGGCCTACAATGGAGGGCCACTAGATGGCAAATACTATCAGCATTCCTCCTTCACACCTCTTGAATAAAGATTGGTACAGAAGGGAACATATTTTCTTATGGAAGAATACACATTTAGACTTTCTGTTCTTTATTTTAAGGACTTGGGTTAGCTAGATAAAAGTGTAGGTGAGTTGCTACCGTCTCGAATTGAAGGTCTTGTGCCAGATGGGCATTTGCAAAATGCACATGCAAGCTTACTTCAGGCTCTGCATGT
>Ga0209611_10001057_pt1 | contig 45525 bp, 35 predicted proteins | sample S1TSphgellanicum_3_FD_187693 | JGI IMG/M metagenome (GOLD analysis project Ga0209611, IMG submission 187693) | Host-associated microbial communities from peat moss isolated from Minnesota, USA - S1T2_Fc - Sphagnum magellanicum MG (SPAdes) (version 2) | ecosystem: Host-associated > Plants > Peat...
AGGTGGGGAATTTTCTTTTTCTTTTTTCCTTTGTGGGGGTAGGGGGAGGGATGATAAGGCTAGAGGGTGGGGGTTGCAACTTTGTTTTAGGGTTGTTTGTATTTAAAAGGATGCTCCAAAAAAAAGTAGGGGCTTCTTGAGTGAAAGATTCAGAGAAATTGTTGGAAGCTTTTTGTGACTATATTGTTGTGAGAGGGTCTGATGTAGATCCTAGTTTATTGTCTAAGATGGAAGTGTTCATAAAAAAAAAGAATGTGTAACCGGGCTTTGTGCATTAGAGAGGGGTGACGATGTTTTCACATCTTCATATGCAAATGGTTGTCAAGCTCCATATTTCAAATTTGAAAATGTTGAACAAGGTTCTCAAAGAGCGATTGGGTGAGATGGTTAAAGAAAAACACCAAATGAGCATGTCATGCACTACAAGCAAGCAGTTACAAGACACTAGCTTTTACACATTTAATGGTATGGTTGGCTACTGTATGAAAAATATTGATGAAAATCATTTTCAAATTGTGCATCATAATGTTAATGGGGAAATGATCAAAGTTGGCATGTTGGAGTTTGTCAATTACAAAGCCACAACAATGAAAAATTGAGTGTGTCTCACACATCAAATTGTTTTGGAGCCTGGGTTTAGGGTTTAGGGTTTAGCTCCATATTTCAAATTTTTCATAAGCACACGATGAAAAAAATGATAAACTCATTTCTTGTAGGGGTGTTACATCATGTGATTCAAACTGGTCAATTTTATCCTGTAACTGGTTGGGTGGTTCCGTTTCATAATGCTGAAATGGATTATCATCGATAGGAGTCTTTATGAAAATGCATGGTTGGTGGATCTTCATAACATAAATTCAAATTATTTTTGAGCATCCTTCAACTAGGTGGTCGAAAATTCGAAAGCTGCAAAGGGAAAGTTGTATAATTATTTCGGCAAAAAAAAGGTCAAAAAAAAAAATTACAATTGTTCACCATTAGAAGTGCCTAGTGATTCTAATGAATGATAACAAGATTGCCATTCAAATTTTGTGCGTTTGCATGTAAATAATGGCCATGCTTTGTGAACAATTGTTGCAATATGTACAATGTTACTATGAATAAAACTCTCATTTCATATCACTCACACTTCAAAAGGATTGTTGTTTTTCTCTTTTTTTTTTTTTTGACCCTTTTTGAGAAAGTTTTTTCCCTCTTGGGTCGATCAATGAATTTATCACATTTGAAGTGGGCACTTGAACCACATGACCCCCACTAATCTAATACAAAGAAAAGTAAGTACCCCCTCCCCCCCCTTTGTTGAGGAGTTAGTAGAGGGTTGGGTTTTGGAATAACTATGTGTGAATGCTAAAGGAAAGCTTCGATTTGAATGGAGAAAAAAAGGGGGGAAGAAAATAACATTGATGCAATTGCTGCAATCTGATTGGTGCAATTGCCGAAAATATGCCTAGAAGGACAGGTGGGTTGTATAAGTCCTAAACGTATCCTTGTTTTCTGAGCCTGCGTGGCTGCTGATAGTTGGGTAGAATATTTTCCGACCAATAGGTGTGCTCCAGCTGGTACTTCGTGCTGAGCCTTCCAAAGGCCTTTAAAATTTTTAAAAAAAAAAACAGGGGCTTACTCCCATTGGTGGTTGAGGGGTCTACTCCACCCCCATAAGGTGACAGTCCAGTGGTCGTCGTCTCTGCACGACATCAACAGGCCCTGGGTTCGAATCCCCCCGATCCCTTCCGCCCCTTCCTGCTCGCGGCAGGGGAAATCCTCGAAGCTCTTCTTCTGCTACGAAGAAGAAGAAGAAGGAGGAAGAGGAGAAGGAGAACGTGGAGCAGAAGAAGGAGAATGACAGAGAGATTGTGAGCGGGGGTTGTTTAAGTGATTCTGTAGGAGGTGAATTGTGAGTATGCGCCTTGAATCCAGTGAGTGAGGAGACTGGAGTTGTGGGTAGTATGGCTGTGTGTGGTCGTTCCTCAGTCTCGACCACAATGGCAGCTTCTTGTTCTTCTTCATCATCTTCCCTTTTTTTCAAGGTAAAATTGCACTTCGTCAATTCACTGACAAGGGGTTAGATTACATGCTTTGCTTGTCGCCTCTAGTGGCTCACGGAGTTTTTCGAATTGATGGTCGTATGGTTGAGAGGAAGCTCTTGTAGCTTCAGAGGTTTTTTGTAACCCTAAAATTGGACCGTGTAGTGTTTGGTTCTTTGGGTGAATTACGGGGCTGCTGCTGCTGCAGCTTTGAGTTTGCGGAACTCTTAAGAATTTGTTGTCTTTCTAGGGTTTTGCTTGATGGATTCAGGTTTTGTTTTTTGGGGTCTTTTTTCGGCAGGCAGGAGAAGACTCCTCTAGGCTCTTGACAGAATGCAAGACACCAGTTCAGGAAGCTTGCTTTCTGGCTTTATGGAGGCATCAAAGGTGTGCATTAAAACCCTCCTACCTTTTGAGCAACAGCCTTTGAATCCTTGGCTGAGAAGCTGTGACAACATGCTCTGTTGCTGGAACATTAGGGTCCCCTCAGTTGACACGTATTTCCATTGAATTATGGTGCATGGCTGGTGAATTATACATGTTGCAACTTTTGGCAGGATAGTGGTGGGAAGACCAAAACTTCATCTACAAAGATTGGTGGTTGCAGCAGCAGCCTCCAAAAGTCGGAGAGCAAATTTATGTGTGAGAAAACAGGAGACTGTGCCCCTGCCAACATTGACAGATCCCTTGGGAAACCCACAGCATCTGAGCAGTTTTCTTCAGCAGCCTGCTGGCACAAAATCAATGCTGAACACAAATGTGCTGGAAAGATTTGAGTATCTGGGAGATGGTGTCTTTCGATGCTATTTGCCGAAATTATTGTTGTTGAAGTTGGAGGTGGCACCCATTGTTGACCTCTTTGTGTCTGCGACTCACAATGACTGCTGTGTGGAGATGCTCTCATGCAAGGTGGGTTCTTAGTTTTTCTAGTTTTTTGCTCTTTGTGGTAGAACCCTGTTTATAAACCTTGATGGGCTGAGCATAGGGCAATAAAAGTTGCACAGTGAGGATACATGTTATCATGAAATGGGAGGGAGCCCCAGCTCACTTGTCTCCAAATCAGAGTAATCTCTGGAAAGCAAAAGGAGGTCTGCTTTCATGTCTGTTAATTTCATTTCCACCCTTGATGGAAGTGCTTTGGAAGTACCTCTTGTTCTGTAGATGAGTGTTGCACTGTTTGTTTTTTTGGCCAAGTGATGGAGCATGGTGGGGAAACTTGGGGTTTGTGTTACAGTTTGCTGGGTCCCAAGCTGTGGAGGAACAAAACAATCATTTTTCAGGTTCATACTTTGACAGTTAAATTTTAGTTTTCATTTTCTCAATTTGGTGACAAGTAGAAGATGGCAACTTCTTCAACAGATTTCAAACCCACTAAGCTCAACATTTTCTGTTTTTGTTGTTGCAGCTAGCATGAAGAACTATCTTAAATGGCAGTCAAGTACTGAAGGAGAACCTGTACTACATGTGAATGTGGAGCTCAATGTTGCTCTAGAGGTAAACACATGAGAAATTTATCGTGAAGACTTGCAATTGCAAACAGTTGCAGCAGTACACAATCAAGAATTGGGCTACAAAGTTTTTAAGCCTTTTGATTATAGCGCAGAAGTGGCAATCTCATATACAGTGTTTTCCCAAGACTTGGATTTTTAATGTTGGCTTTTTTGACAGGTCTACACTCTCCCTTTTACAATGTTACCACTCTCAGCTGTGGAGACACCTGGCAATGTGTAAGTGGTCATGACTTGAGATTGAAGCTTCTTGTTGACTTTGAAAAGGTTTGATGAAGCTTGCAACATCTATAGAGCTGGGGAGTATTGCTATTTCTGTCTATAAGGCTTCCACAATAGGGCATGTTGGTACTGTGGTGTGATACACCTTATTCTACTTCTTTTATGAGCTCCCGTGCAAACAAACTATCATGATGAATGTGTGTAGCAAATTTGATCCTGTTGTTTTGAAAAAGGGCAAGGCCATTGATAACTTCCACATGGAGAAAAACACCAAAAATCTGCATTCTGTGGTATGTTGCAGAATTATGCAAGCAATGTTGGACCGGCTGGTCCCAGTATTCATAGATCACCTGTTTATGGACTACCAGAGGTGGGTGGAGGAGGGAGCTGCAAGCCTTGACTCAGATTGTATGTCATCCTTAGAATCTATTTCCATTCCTCCCAATGCGAATGGGCAGAAGCGCTTACCAGTTGAAGTTGCCACAAGTACGTGATTCTTGGCTTTGGGACAGTCAAAGAAGAAATCATTTCTACAAATTTCCTTGTTGAGCTAACCAGTGCTATGCTATCACCAACACTAAGATTATATTGTCATATTGTCTTCCTCCTTGGTGATGGCATTCAACTCAAATTGAGGGAAGTCACATGTACGCTAGAAGCTGTTGTACTAATATCCGGTCAAGGAGTAAGCACAATGTACTATCAATGTCAGGTGTTATTTTTCAGGCGTCTTTCAGATTGTTGGCCAATTTTATTAATGACACCTTCAGATACTAACATTTATTACAAGAGAATGGTGAAACTGCCTTGACTTAAGAATCATTGCTCCAGGGATGGAGCTTGCAGAAAAGGTGAACTTGCCTTCTTATTGATAGATAGTTATTTGTTTTCTCCGTTTGTTTGAGTAGACAGACTACCATACATGATGAGCAAAGACACTCATCAGCTGTATGATTTGTGGTTCCAAGTGGAAGCCCATCAGTTGATTTTCTATTTGGAATTTATTTGTTTTTGTCTGATGATTTGTAGTTTCATCATTGTGACATTCAGGAATGATTACAATATAAAGTTGTAATATTTACAGTGTCATTAATCAGAACTGCATTGGATTTTCAATGGAGGATGTGTACAGAGTAGTAGTCAGTGTATGACACAAACAGTTCCAAAGTACTGTGTTACAGAGACTTTACATTTCTCGTGTGGAGAAATGCAGTATGGAAGTATGGAAGCTTGGTACATTGCAGAAATTCAGAGTTGCGATTCTCTTTCACTATAATTGCTGATCTGCTTGTGCATAGCCTAAAACATTCACATACCCCAGCATCAAGAAGACAACAGTAGCAGAGCCAAATTTTCCCCCTTCTCCATCACTATATGAACTGTGTGTGCTCATCTATCTTTTTACAAACATAAAAGATGGGACAAGATGACTTCGAAGACTATGAAAAAATGGAGTGAAATTATCAAAGTAATTCCACATGATCCCATCCCAGCTGACTTTGATAATGATTACAAACTAACCCTAAACCTGGTGATACAGAACTGCTGCACTCAGTTTACTGAGGGGAGACTCTGCACCTGTAGCAAGAGATCAAATATTGGTACCAGAATAATCAAAGAAGAAAACTATAAGATGAGTGACAAACTAACCCTAAACCCTAAACCTGGACAGATAACCATGTACTCAAAAAGGAGGAGAACCACTCCAGAGACTGCAGCAAGAGAAAATCAATGTTGTTGGCATGGGAATAATCAGAGAAGAAAACGTTCCAGAAGTAACACATGGAGTAGACAACAACAAAAATCTATCATGCAATGGGGATGCACTTATTCATGCAAAAGAATTAGGAATAGGAGGAAGAAGGCAGAGAGAGCTCTTGTGCTTACAGACTCTTGTGCACAGTGATTTCTTTTTTATAAGGGAATCAATCAATTTTACTCCATTATTGCTGTCCCTCCAATCGCCTTCAACTTCTCGATGATCTGTTCTGCCTCCTCCTTGCTCACCCCTTGCTTCAACAGAGTGGGTGCCTTCTCCACCAGCTCCTTGGCCTCCTTGAGACCCAGAGCTGTGAATGCGCGCACTTCTTTGATGATCTTAATCTTGGAAGCCGCTTCGTATTTCTCTAGCTTCAAATCGAATTAGGTTTTCTCAGGTTTCTTCTCCTCAACACCAACCGTTGTTGCTTTTCCTCCTGCAGCACCTCCCATTCCCACGCATGGCATCATCCCCCCCATGGCCATTCCCATTGCTGGCATCATCCCCATCCCTGCGGGTAAGCCTAGTCTTTTCTTCAACAATGTGGTGAGGTCGGATACCTCGAGCAGCGTGAGAGTAGAGATTTCATCCACTAGCCTTTGAACCTTCTCGGAGGGCTGCGTCCTGGCCTCCGTGGGGTCGTAGTCGGGTTCATCCCGCGCAACAACATTACCCAACGATCTAGTACACCTTTGCCACAAAATGCCTGGAAGTGCTGCAGGAGGAGGAGGGAGAGAAGGCGACACCACGATGTGACGGATGACGGATCGCCGCAGCAACGATCGAGCTGCAGGACAACTCAATAATTGACTCATAGCAGAAAACGACCTGTCTCCTCCACAAAACCTTTCATGTGCTTGTCTCCATTTCCGCTTTCCTCACCACATTCGTCTTCTCCACTACTGCTGGGCCGCAACTCCAGAAATGAGAAACCCAAAACTCGCAATCAAAAATCGACAACAACCCATTCTAATTGCTACACAGAGCTTCTTCTCCCCTGTGCTTAAAACCAGGCAAAGAGGACAATAAGGCAGCAGCCAAAACCAAAAAACAAAAAAAATAACACTCTGTCGTTCCTCTGTCGTTCCCGCACAGAGACAGACGGACAGAAAGAAGATAGACAGAAGAACATGCAGAGCGGCTAGGTTCATGCAGAGCGGCGAGGTTCGTGCTTCACCAGCGATGTCGCACTTCTGGGATTTTCAGATTCTGGGTTTTTCCCTCAGGGGTTTTGCTTCCAGCAAGCAACTCACTGGCTAAACCTCATGGCTCAATTCACAAGTGGTTCTGGGTTCAAATCCCACTACCAACGAAAACTTGCCCCTTTTTCTCGCTAACTATTTCTAGTAGCCTAAAACGCTGACCTTTAGTAGTAGGCCTTAAACCCTCTTCAAAGCCCTTTAGTCCTCACACGAAGTCTTCTGCGTGTGTGTCCTTTAGTCGTCGTCGTTGGAGATTTTGTAGTAGTAAGGCGGCTTTGTCGTGGCTGTGAGGAGTGTTCATGTCTTTTGTATTGCTTTGTGAATCTCTCTCTCTCTCTCTCTCTCGGTTTTCTTCCTTGAAATTCCTTGCCACTTTGGTAAGAAGCTTGAGTTCTTTTTTGTTTTTCTTCCTCATATTAGTTGGAATCGTTTGCTTTGTGACTACTTTCTTCACCTGAGGAAGACAGGCGACGGTATTCCCCAGAAGTGATTTGTGATGTAGGCCCTCTCTTAGATTGGCACATGCTCTTCCTGCTCCTTGATTTCACTGGTGTAATAATTAGGTTTCTTTGAATCCAACTGTGGATTTGTAATCCCATTCATGGACGAGCAGATTAAACCAGGTTTCTAAGTCAGACTTGGAATTGAGGTAAAATGGTTGTAATAAAGAACTTGGGGTCATAAGGATTAAAAAGTGTGTTTGGCATTTTTCACAATGTTCTCAAATAACAATTGTAGGTGGGTCAGTAGGTAACCGCACTTCAGTTCCTTGCCTACTCACCTAATATGATACTTACCCACTGATATAAGTAGAGGTAATTATGAGGGTTTCCAGGATAAGGTACCAAGGTGATAATTGCCAAACTTCCAATCTAACTAGCTAGATAAGCACCAAACAGGTTCAATAAATTACATGCAGTTCACTTTGCCATAGCCTATCATGCCCAGGTTTGCATGCTTCAAGGCACAACTTATCTCTGGCATGACTTTGTTTTCCACATCCTCTTTAATGAAACCTGCAAAACTGCTACCAAATATATATCTATGAACTTGCAGAGAAATCTCCACAATGAGAAATCTGATGGTAAACTGCCAGTGGGGAACATCAGCTTCTCACCACCAAACTCAGAAAGAAGTATTCTGGACAGGGTATGTTCTCAGACTTGGTTTCACCCCAACTCCTCCACAAGTACTGCAAGTCCTTCAAAATGAAGAATTGTTGCCTCTTCTGTCATTTTCTCTTTCATGTCATATGCATTCCACAAATGCATGAGCAGTGGTAGTCTGGAAATGAGAAGCGTTGTCCTATATTCCCAGTGCCTTTTTGATTTCCAAGAAAATCATGAATGGGAGAAACTCTGTTGAGCATAAGTTTGTACTAACCTTTGGGGATAAAATGAATCCACTGGACTCACATTTGATAAGTAGCTTCTGAATTGCATCAAAAAAATCTGCATTAAGTTGTGGGGGCTGCAGAGCGATGAAAATGAATGTGTTTCCACTCCCATTCACCAGCATCATTTTTCTGCCGTTCCCATACCCGAGTTTCATTGTGTGCACTGGTGTGACCTGCCTTTGGGCTACCAGGTATCTGCTGAAGCCGGGTGTATGTTACAACACCTGCATTGGTACCCAACAGGACAACTTTGGGGGCTACTATTGTGGATTGAACAGCAGGGCCATGTGCACCAGAAGAATTTTCCAGTGCCTTGCCCAAGTCAAAGTAGAACTTGTGGAAATCCAAACCTTCTACCAGTTGACCTGAAATTGCCACACCCTCCACCCAAAGCCATCATGAGCTGGATAGAACAGAACTGCAGCTCATCTGCCATCTTTCTCAGTGTCCATTTAATCATGGGATGGAATTAAGGAGATGCAAAGCTTAAAACAAAGATATCAAAGCAGATCTGAACAGAGGCAGGGTACCTTGAGCTTCTGGCTCAAATGCAGTCAATTTAGGGTGGCAAAGCCGTTGATATGTTGAGTAATCTCCTGTGTCAATTCCCCGTAGGAGTTCTTCTGTGGCCCGAAGTAAATCATCCTTTTAACATACAATTTTTACCAGGTAGTCACTGTGTTAGCTGAGTTACATTCAGGTTTTATGACAATGAGCACCAAGGGCCCATCAACAAAAGTACCAACTCAGGATAGAACAATTGCAGGCAGAAAACTTCAAAGAGAGTTACTTGAACAAAATGCTTGAACAGAGGCTGGACCATATCAAACACATCGTCTACACTCCTTGTCGCATTGATCTGCAGTCACATACTGAGAAGTTGTGATAAAGCAGGAACTACCAGTAATTCCAGTGGCCTCAAAAAGATAATGTCCACAATCAATGCCACTTGAGACCATATAGGGTGTGGGCTACAATGCTAATCGCATCCAATCGAACATTCTAGAACATGTATTCAGAGAGGCCAATTTCAATGTGCATCATAGTGTGTACACTCAATAAACCTTTGTACAATTGTAAAGTGCAAGTTCATGAGAGAAGCAAGTGTAGAGAGAGAGATAGAAGTGGGAGGTAGCAGCACCTTGCGCACTTTTCCTGTTGTTTCATAATGATTCACTACAGGAACAGTGGAGTCCAGAAACACTTTGAATCGTTTTCGAATGGTCTCTAGATTATCATCCTCCCGACCCTGTCAACCAGTCCATCAGTGCCACTGACTTAAAACCATTTGGGGACCCTATGGCCTTCCAAGTTTCTACAATTTGAACATAACTGAAGAACTAGATGACAGGTGAGAACTCAGTGCTCAGTGGAAAGCAATTTGTGAGACACATCCAAGAAGTAGACATCGTTGGCATGAGACAGAAAATACACTCTCTTAATATCTCCACTGAGATCTCCAGGGAAGAATGCCTATGCATGTAGCTGATTTGAGACACATGACTAAACAACCAACAAGGTTCTTCACCTGATTCCGACTCAATATTCGTTTCTCCATCTCCTCCTCTGGGCAATCAAAGAAAAGGATGAACTCGGGCTCAATACCTGTCTGCATATTTGACCATTCCAACTCATGAGCAAAATGTCAAACATGGAAGAGTGAATCCAAATATGGCCTCCTCCATCCCAGACCAACACTTGTAAAGCTTACCAACTTGTGGAAAGATCAGGGATCCATTTACTACTATCAGGTTCTGGAAAATTGGAAGAAAACCACCAAAAGAGAATTTGGCAAAAAGGTTCCCTAGCAGGAAAGATTTGAATCAAGTAACCAAAGATACAGGTTCTAGACGCCATTGCAGGGATGGAAAGAGAAAGGAGGGTCTGAGAGGAACTGAGCCTACCACATGCTCAAACACAGCACGATTCTCTTCATTCCGAGGGAAGCCATCAATCAAAAAGTTGTTGCTGTTGCACTCCTCCATAGCCTTCTGGAGAAGTCTAACTGTTACTTCTGATGGCACAATCTTGCCTTCCTTGATTGTATTCTGAATCATTGTTCTGGTTCAATCAGGAAGCCATGATCTTCTCAATTCATGTAGCAATTTCTTTGTATTAGATCATTCAGCATAAGCCCTCAACTGAGGTATAATTTTCACAAAGATGGCACATCTGCCTAGTCCACCACAATCTACTGCATAAAATGCATTGAAATGCTTTTGCGTGGCAGGAAATACCCATTTTCAGACCCTGAGTTGATCTCCGCACGAAGCAAGTCTCCAGCACTGAGATGTACAAAACCATAGCTGTCAACAATTTTGGCACACTGGGTGCCCTTTCCACTGCCAGGTCCACCTGCAGTACAACAAAGAAAAGCCCTAGATCCATGAATCTGCTCTCTCAATTGCTGCTATCTCCTGACCACTGATCCAACTTTTTTTTGCAGCAGTGCATGGTCCACATTGATCATTGAAAAAACTTGGTAATTTTGCATACCTAGGACAAAAATCACCCTTGGGTTTGTGGACTTAAATGAAGCTCTTCCAGCATTTTCAGTGGTTTCATCCTGCAACAAACAATGAAGGATCTTAGATTGTGCAACCAAGTTGAGAAAGTGTGCCATGCGTAGGATGCAAAACTTCATACTCTAAAACAGTTTAGTGTCAGTTCCTCTGCAATGTGTTACATTCATTTCCTCAAGACCCTACCTTTCACCTTGCAATGATACACAATATCATGAGAGATTGTTGATCACATAAGCAAAGGGCATGATCCAAAAAAACCAATACCTCTGTCAACACTGTGGCACCAGCTGCCACTGAAAAACTCGAACCAGTAAATGCCATTAAGCCAGCTGCAGCAAATGTCAACATTGTTTGCCAGGAGTCCTGTGGCATGCAAAATCTTAAGTTCCTCAACTGCTGCCATCCACAGATAAGAGAAGTGGGAGAGAGAGAGACTTGTAGTTTGAGATACACAAATAATTCATAGCCTTTTATATTCATATTGATGAGCCACAGACAGACTTGGTATCATACCTTTGAAAATATATGCTGATCTCCACCTGAGATGCTACCATTCTCGGGCCGTCCTGTTAAAGACTTTGCTTCTAGCTGCAATCACACACATCAATTATTTATGACAAAGATGAAATGTGAGAATTGTGCACAGCTAGGTTTGCATTCAAACCAACATTCATAGAGGGAATTCTGTCAGCATAAATGCCCTACAACCTGAAAAGAAATTGAACATTAGTCTCAGTCCTTATCAGATGAACTATCCACTCTCATGTTTTGATTGATTCTTGCAGTGGAAGATTAGGTTTTCTAAAATGGATGAACTGATCCAGGACCCAGAACCCTAATTTCACACCCTCTATCGATTTGATTGTGAGTTGAGCAAGGCAAAACATCTCTGGACATCAACATGCTATCAGGAGCTTGCTGAAAAGAAGATGAAATTCCGAATCCCTCTCCAAACTAACTGTGCTTCGAATGCCGAGATTCGAAAGCACAGAAGAAGAAGAACAGTAGATTATTTATACTAAAGAATTTGCAATACTTAACTCTATTCCATCTTCATACTTCTCTGTTTCCCTTTCCTCTCACTCCCTCTGCATGTCCTCTCACTGTCTGCTACAAAGAAACCATTCTGTTGGAAATCAAACTACTAAAAACCATCACAAGAATAAAATGCAGGACAAACACAACACACATAAATCGAAATCTCAAGAAAATATAGAATAAGAAATCGGTGCAGAGACTTCAGAGTCCGCAGAAGTTTACTCACCAGTTGCAAGGATGCAGAAGTTGCAGGCAAGTACGTGACACATCTTGTTCTTAAAGTGCGAGACGCAAGAGCGAGCGCAGAACGTGCAGAACCTCCACCCATCTAGTGTATGTCTTCCGAGTCGTAAGAACTCTTCTGTTAGTTCCTAGGCTCTACCGTTTCTTGCCTTCTTCTTCTTCCGTCGCTCACTCAACCACCCGTAATTCTCTTCCGCAAACTCCTTACTTCCTTCACGCCTTGTACTGGATCCCAAAGGCTTCCTCTTCAATTTCTGCTTTTTTCTTAACAGTTCTCATCACCAGCTCTCATTGCTTTTATGCTTTGCAATGTGTTTCTCCATCGATGGTTTTGTACGTTTTGTTTTGTGTTGTTTTTTTTTCTTGGTCCCGAGTTGCAGCACACAAAAGCTTCCGCGTGGCTTTCCCGTAGGAGACAGTGAACAGGGTTCTCTAAACCCTACAGACCCTAGATGAAGGAATGGCTATAGGGGACAGTGAGCAGGGTTTTCTAAACCCTAGAAAACACTAGATGAAGAAATGGCTACAGGGGACAGTGAACAGGGTTTTCTAAACCCTAGAAAACCCTCGATGAAGAAATGGCGACAGCGTACAGTGAGCAGTGTTCTCTAAACCCTAGAAAACCCTAGATGAAGAAATGGCTACAGGGGACAGTGAGCAGGGTTCTCTAAACCCTAGAAAACCCTAGATGAAAAAGGGCTATAGGAGACAGTGAGCAGGGTTCTCTAAACCCTAGCAAACCCTAGATGAAGAAAGGGCTATAGGGGGCAGTGAGCAGGGTTCTCTAACCCTAGATGAAGAAATGGCTATTCTTCAGTTTTTTTTCTTTCAATTTCCTGATGTAGCCAGGATGGCGAGCATCCCTAGGCAGATTCAGACAGATTTTGCCAGTTTGGCGACATTATTTCAAGGACCTCTTTAAAACTGTAGCCAGTAGACATAAATGTGGCGACACCCTCCCCCAAAAAACAGTTTTCTGTCGCCTTTAGGGCGATTAACCTTCTCTTTTCCCCCTTTACAATGGTAGCTGCCCTTTTAGAAAAGTAGAAATTTGGCGAAGATTCGCCAGAAAAAGAAACACTGCTAGTATCCTTTGTAATATTGGTAGGGCACGTTCCACCTTGGAACTTGGCGAGTTGTTCTTCCGTTAGATGGTAATAGGCTCTTTCAAGGCCTGTTCCAAACCATAATCGACTTGGGGCTTGTCAAAATTTTGGAATGGGTGATCAAATGGGCACAATGGCTTGTACCTACCATGTTCCATAACACAATGGTTTTCATGACTTTCGCACTATGGATATGTGGATTTACAGAATAGAATGGGCATGTGGATTTTGAAGAATGGTTACATCATGTAGACCCGAGGAGACATGTCAATCATGCTTTGTATAGAGACTGACAAAGGCAAAAAAAAGTGTCACATGAAAATCATTACATCTTATAATGCATGATTTTTTAAAAAAATTTTGGAGATTTAAAATGGGTATTCAATTATAAGTAGCCTTAGATGGTAAATTTAGATGATATTTTTTAAATTATTTTAGAAACAAAACATTGTCCAAGTCTTGAATGTCAAACTCCAATCTTTGATGATGAAATTGAACATCTAATGTTTGATCAAACCTTTAAGGAAGCATTTATTGTAGTTTCACTTAAATCAAATTGTAATTTGCCTAATATTTGTTGGAGTGGTATCAACTAATATGATACATGATCTAAGTACAAAAACATAAGTTGTAAAACTCAAAGGTTGTGATTATTTGTGAATTAATATGACTCTATGAAGGGACATAGACTTTGGGTCAAAGGATGATAATTTGTTAGTTTTTTTTTTTTTTTTTTTTTTTTGTTTTATACCCATATAATTAATCAATTTTGAGTATTTTTGTTTTTCAAGCTTTTGTGTGTGGAATCTTTCCTCATTGTTTTTCATAACCTTACCATGGTATTGTAAGTCACAAGTGGGTTTAGGACTGAAACTATGTATGTTTATTACATAGTTAGGGTTTATAAGAAATTATTGCCTAAGTGGTTTGGACCCTTTGTTATTAGGAAGGTGTTTGTAGATAATGGATTTTATGAGTTTGAAAATGTTGATGGTTCACCATATCTAGATTGCATTAATCATGACAAATTGAAAAAGGTTTTAGATATGTGATTCCAAGGACGAAATCCATAATGAGTTTGGAAGTGATGTAACTTGATGTAGTTAAACTATTACCTATTTAATTATTTAACGGATGAGTTTGGTGATTTACTTGTTGGTAGTGTTTCATAGTTTAATTATGATTTGGTCATGATGCTTGACTTTCACATAGTAATTCATGTGAAAAATCTTTGACACATTAACATGCATTGATTTTCACATAATAATTTATGTGAAAATCATGTGAATTTTTTTTAATACATTAAAATGCATTGACTTTCACATGATACTTTATATAAAAGTCATGTGAAAAGTCTTTGACACATTAAGGTGCATTAACTTTCACATGATAATTTATGTGAAACTCATATGAAAAGTCTTTGGCACATTAACATGCATTAATTTTCACATGATAATTTATGTGAAAGTCATGTGAAAAATCTTTGACACATTAACGTGCATTAACTTTCACATGACAATTTATGTGAAACTCATCTGAAAAATCTTTGGCACATTAACATACATTGACTCACACATTTATGTGAAAAGTCTTTGCCACTTTATTATGCATGTGAAATCACATGGGGAGCCATGTGATGTGTACATTTTAGGAAATTTTTTGTTTAGTTTCCTTTTGGTTAATATATAAAAAGGTGTTTGTGACCTTTGAAAACACCTTCACTTGATAGAAATAAATTGTTGTATGAATATAAAATTTCATGGAATAAAATGGTGAAAAGAATTGAAATTTTTGTTTTGAAAGGTTTTGGTATAGTTTATGTGAAATCCATGGTAGGAAAATGGTGTGGCATACTAGTTATACAAGGATAATAAAAAGGTGAAAAAACATTTATGGAAACAAGAACATGTTGGATGTCAAACATCATGACAAGGTCATCTTCTTTGAACTCCTCTTTTTTCACCTACTTGTTAAAAGCTTTCTTTTGTTGAGCTTGTGCAATTTCAATGGATTGGTGAACTTTCAACTATAGTTCATCCAACTCATTAAGTTGCAATAATCGATGGCATTGGGATTCATCCAAAGAAAGTTTCATTGTTATGGCAATGCATAAAGTCATTATTTCCAACTCAATGGGTAAGAGTGCCTCCATCCCATAGGTTAAACAAAAAAGTGAATACCCTATGGTAGTTTTGTATGTGGTGCTATAAACCCACACAACATGGTGGATCTTGAGATCCCAATCACAAATGTTCACATGAACTTTCGCCTTTCTTGATAGCATGGAACACAATGTCCTATTGGTCTTTTCTCCTAGGCCATTGGTGTTAGGCTTATATATAGTAATAAACCTATGTTTCACTACAAGGTGTGCTAATAACTTTTCCATAATCTCACTTAAAAATTAGGGACCATTATCATGAACAATTTTGAGTGGTGTCTTGAATTGAATAAAGACTCGTTCATATAGAAATCGTGCTAGTTCTTATTTCACTGAAGACTTCAAGTCATTTATTTCTGTAAACTTTGTGAGGTAGTTTGTGGCAACCACAATGAATCAATGCCTTTTCTTAATCATTAGTAATGGCCCCATTAAATCAATTCCCCATTTTTTCAAAGGTCCCAAAGGTGGTATGGGGTGTAGAGGGCCACTCATAGTATACCTTTGTGCAGAAGCTTGACATACATCATAACTCCTCCAATAATCATGGACATCCTTTAAGAGGGTGGGTTAGTAGTAACTTGCCTGCAAATTTTTTTTTATAGTGATATGTTTCACAAAGTGGCCTCCACAAAACCCATCATGAAATTCATACAAAAGACGCAAAGTTTCACCCTTTCTAATGGTTCGTCACAAAACACCATCCCTTCTTTGGAAGTAAAGCTGGTTGCTTATTATCGAATAATTTTGATTTTTATGTTCAATCGTGCTTGCACCGCCTTTGTGGCTCTAACTAGAAACTTCATGCCATCCAAGTATTGAATGATTTCTTAGTATTCTTTAAGCATTTCTTCTGCATTGATGGCCATTATTGTTACATCTAGAAAGTCATCATCCTCTGAAACATCATCCACTCCTTCATATGCTTTTGTAAGACCATCAACATTGCCATGTCGTATTCCTGGACGATGGACAATGTCAATGTCAAATTCCTCCATTAATAACAGTCATTGAGCAAATCAACCACTTGGATTAGACTTGTTGACCAAGTAGGTTAAAGCCTTGTGATTTGTCATAATTTTGGCCTTATACCCCAACAAATAATGATGAAACTTCTTAAGAGAAAAAATAACTACAAGACCTTCTTGGTTTTCTTTGTAGTGGGGAAAAGAAGCTTTGAAATCCTATCAAGTTTTTTGAGATTTGTGGTACCCCCATGTTTTGACACAATGTGTCCAACCATCTTCCCTTTTGAAAAACAATTGTGGTTTTCTAAGGGTTTTTTCAAAATCACTTTTGAACCATCCAAGTGTTGAATGACTAATTCAAATTTGGTAAGGTGAAAAGCTCTATCATTATAAACTCCAAAGTCATCAATGAAAGCTTATAAAAAAAGGCTTAAAAATGGTTCAAAGACCTTGTTCATCAAATGTTGGAATGTCCCTAAAGCATTGCACAAACCAAAGGGCACTACCGTGTAACAAAAAGTTCCCCATGGTGTGGTGAATGTGGTCTTCAATTGATCTTCTGGAGCAATTTTCACTTGGTGGTAGCCCCTGTACCCATCTCCGAATGGGTACATCTTGTGCCTTGCTACTTCTTCCAAATTTCTTCACAAAATGGCAAAGGGTATCAATTTTTCTTAGTTACTTTGTTTAAATTGTTTTTCACTAGTTGTTTAGTTTGGGCCATGACATCAATCACATTTTTAGGAATTGTGAAGCTCTTTTCCAAACCCATCAAAGCCTTTTTTCGCCTTTCATTCATCGATTCAATTAAATGTACTTGAGTTTTGCCTTTCTTCTCTATTGAAAACCTTAGAGTAGAAGAACCCATGTTTTTTTTGGTAGACAAGGTTAGCAAGTTTGGACATTCTTTTAAATAATGTCCCATCTCTCGACAATTGTAACATTGAATTATTGATAGGTCCCTCTCCATGTTTCTGTTCTTATTAATCCTTAGTTGTAGTAGATGGAGGCTCAATTGGTTCATTTGATTTATCATATGTTCCATAGTTGACTCCATGCGGGAGTTCACTTCTAAATGCTTTTGCAGTTCAAGTTTAGTCGAGAATTGAATTGCCTTCACCATGGATTGCATAGTTGGTTATGGAATTTCCTCCATGCTCACCTCCTTCTTTTCAGCCACCTCCATTGCTTCATCAAATGTTTTTGCTTGTTCATATCTCACTTGTTGTCGTAGTTGTAACAATAGACGAATGGTGAAATGTTCTATCACTAATGCATTGATTCCAGCAAAAATTAGATCAGTTCCTTAATGACTTTATGCCCTAAGACATCCCTGGAGTTTATTTTGCAATGTCATTGTTCTCTCCTTATACTCTCTCATTGACTTTAAAGCCCTCTACTTAAGTTGATTCAATTCAAGTATTAAGTTTTGGTAGACATTTTTCATAAAAATTTCTTTCACTAGGGTTTTAATTATGTCATTCCGTGATCCTTTCAATGCTTTTGTCTATCGTTCAAACCAATGTGATGTTGTACCTTCTAATAATTCAAGAAAGAAATTAAGCCATTTTATAGTTGTTTTAAGCCTTATACTAATACAAGCTCTCTTATATTCCCTTGAAAATACTTCTAGGTTTTCACCATTATTTCCCCTAAAAACTAGAATTACCATGTTGATTTTTTTTTAATTTTATTTTCTTTTAAAAGATACCAAATTAATTATTTCCTTTTGACCAACTATCACTTAGTTTTCATAATCTCTCTTCATAAATTAAAAAACTCCCAATGGCCTGAATTGCATTTGTAATAAAATTTTCTTTATCTTTTCGGTGTAAATTTCTAAAAGGACTAGGTATTTCTAACCCTGCAATTATCCTATTTAAATGCCTGGATTGAAATACAACATTTACAAGATCATGACCATCATGAGTATCAATGACATCTCCACTCCACATGATAAGTTAATGGTTCTAGCATAGTCCAAAGTTGCATCCCTTTTCTTAAGCCAAATGAATAAATGTTGTTTTGGTGTGATCACTCTTTGGTGTTACTTCACAAGTTCAAGGTCAAGTTGAAGTCCAAATTTTTCCCATCGTCTATGTAGTTGTGACACTGACACAATTGGTTCACTTATAGTTCCAAATTCTTTAATAAGTTTCTTAACAAGTCTTTCAATAGGTGAACTTGGTTTAGCAACTCTTAATGTTAGTGATGGGGTTTGTTGCCTATCATTTAAAAAATGTGTGCCAGGGGAATCAGAAGCTTCTCCTAATGTTGACATTAATGTTTTATATAAGTATTAATCTTAAAAATAAAACATATATATTTTTTATTTTTTTCAAAAAAACTACAATAATTTTTACATCAAAACCAAAAAGTCTCAAGGTTTCAACAAGGTCTAACAAATAAAAATTTATTCATGAACGCCTACTATTTTTTGTAGACTTTCTATTTACATTCTTTTATATGACTTAACACATGTCATTTTTTTTTCCTTTTTTGCTTGTAGCTTTTATTTGCGAAACTTTTTAGACTCCCACAAATCCAATTCTAGTTCGTGCTTAGGGTTATAAGTAAAATCCAAAAGTAGACTTAGGGTCAAACAAAATGACTCATGTTTATGGTCTTCATGATGTTGTTTATGTGTTCAATTGTGCACCAAACTCAACATCGTTTGCCTTTTGTAATTTCCATTGCCACAAGCTGAATCTCCTCCACCCATGTTGTCACTTTTATCCATGATTTGGGGATAAACAAATCACCTTACATCTCCTGTTTTAAAACAAAACAAATAAATTTTTTTTCCTCCCAAATTTTCAACAATAAAATTAAGTTCCATAACACAAAAAACATAGACTTGGGTCCTGACAATAGAATCAAAAGATGTAAATCACGAACGGGTTTAGGACCGAAACTATGTATGTTTATTACATAAATATCTTTTCACCTTTCTATTGGCCATATGCAACTAATATGCCACAACATTTTCTTACCATGGACTTCACATAAACTATACCAAAACCTTTCAAAACAAAAGTTCAATTCCCCTCACAATTTTATTCCATGAAGTTTTACATTCATACAATAATTTATTTGTATCAAGTGAAGGTGTTTCTAAAGGTCACAAACACCTTCATATATATTAACCAAAAAAAACTAAATAAGAAATTTCTTAAAATGTACACATTACATGGCTCCCCATGTGATTTCACATGCATAATAAAGTGGCAAAGACTTTTCACAGAAATTATCATGTGTGAATTAATGCACATTAATGCGCCAAAGATTTTTCAAATGAGTTTCACATAAATTATCATGTGAAAGTTAATGCACATTAATGTGCCAAAGGTTTTAAAAATGAGTTTCATATAAATTATCATGTGAAAGTCAATGCATGTTAATGTGTCAAAAACTTTTCACATGAATTATTATGTGAAAGTCAAGTAGCATGATCAAATCATAATTAAACTTTGAAACCTTACCAACAAATAAATCATCAAACTCATTTGTTAAATAATTACATAGGTAATAGTTTAACTACATCAAGTTATAGTATCAAAGCAAATGTTGTAAGTCATAAAGGCATGTAACATTTGATTCCTTAAATTTTTGTCTTGTTGACAAATTCGATGAAACCAATTTCTATGTGTGAAAAATGAAGATGCAAATGTATTTACATGACAACGATATGTGCAAAATTGTCAATGGTTCTCAAACTAAGCTAGTCACACCTACATTTTAGGTTGATTGGGAAAAAACAAATGGCAAGGTTAAGGCTTCTATTCACAATTTTGAAAATTATGAATCATAAATTCTTTTGGTTAGTGATTTGAAAACATCAAAAGAAATGTGGGATGGTCTTTGCGAGAATTATTTGAAATTAAACATGGTAATATAAAGATGTTCCTATGTAAAACCTTTTATAACATGAAGGATGTTTTAGTTGGTAAATATTTAAAGGATTTCAATCAATGGTTGAACAATTAATTCTTGTTGGGGTACGCATTGTTAGATGAGGATAATGTGATGGCATTATTGGGCACAATACCTAGATTATATGAATGATTAGTAGTGTTGTTAAGGGGATAAAATACATTCACCTTATTATCAATTATTGGATTACTTTTCCAAGAGGAAATGAGAAGAAAATCTTGGAAAAGATTCTCGAAACAAGAAAATGAACAACATTGTTCATTACCAAACAACCTAAAGTTTCAACTATTTTTCTAAAAAGAAAGGAAATTAAAGTCTCAAAATAATAAAGAGATGTCGAATGATTCAAAGAAAGGGAAATGTTTCTTTCATAAGAAATTTGATCATTACATAAAAGATTGCAATACAAAAACTGTTGAAGAAGGAGAAGTAAGTCAAAGCAAATAGTGTGGTGAACACTAAATTATTCATAGTTGCACTATTAGCCCAACATATAGTTAACAATTTATGATACCTTGATTTGGATGTAATTCAATATATGACACCAAATAAAAATTGATTCATCACATATTTTGAAGTTTGGCCCAAAAAATTTGTATTTTTTTGGAGATGATAGTAGTCATGAAATTGTAGGAAAAGGGGTAGTAGATCAACTCAATTATTAAAGTTGATGCATTTGGATTTATGCAGTCTGATGCAAACAAACTTTTTGGGAGGATCATAACATCTTGTGACATTCCTAGAACATCACTCAAGATGGACTTTGGCAAATTTTATGAGACACAAAAGTGAAATGTTCAAAAAAATCAAGGAACATAAGGTTATGGAAAAAGTTCATACATAACATAAATTGAAATATTTTAGATCTCATAATGGGGGAGAATTTACATTTGGACAATTTAATCAATTTTGTATTGAAAATGACATTTTAAGACAACTCAAAATTCTTTACATTCCTTAGCAAAATGGGGTTGTTGAGAAAAAAATCATACTTTAATTTAAAAATGTAAGGAACATGTTTTTTAATGCTAGGCTAAGTAAAATGTTTTGGACAAAAACCATAGCCCTTGTCAAATATGTTCTGAAAAAAAACTCACATATGCAATTGGGGACATAACTTTAGAAAAAATTTGAAATGGTAAAAAGCCTATCCTTTCATATCTATTAATTTTTGAAAGTGAAGTTCATAGCCAAGTCCCAAAAGAGAAAAGAAAGAAATTAAACAATAAAAGCATAAAAAACATCTTCCTTGGTTACGATGGAAGTACAAAAACAAATACAAATTATATAATGTATGTCATGCCCATACATGGCCTCATATAGATGGCTAGTTACAGGCATGCCAATGTGTGCTTTCAGGGTTAATGTATGATCTTAGGTGATTGTACATTATTAGGTATTTAGGGTTTCGGTTTGTTGGCCAAGCCTTTCCTTTCTCTTTTTAGTTTATGTCAACCAACAGAGCCGGGAAACAAGTTTCAAAGCTCTTTCTCCTTTCTTTATTTCTCATTCTCTTTTTCTCTCTTGAAGTTATCGAGTAAAAAAAAATAAATAAATAAAAATTTCGACGATCGTCGCCTTCCATTGCTATAGAGCAACGTAGTGCCGCCTACCATCTCTCCGTAGCAACGTAACGTTGCCATTGCCGCGAGCTCTAGTGCTGCTTGCCATCGTTGCATAGTGCGTTGCCATCCGTCGTTGTCGTGAGCTGCAATAGTGCCGCACCGCTGTTCTGACGTGTGTTGCAAAAACGCCGCAGCGATGCAAGCTACAGTAGTGTTATTGTGACGCTTGCTGCAACAATGCCGCAGTGACGTGAGCTGCAACAGTGCTGCCGCTACGCGTGCTCCATCAACGCCACAACAACGCGAGCTATAGTAGCATTGCCGTGACGCGTGCTACAACAACGCTATAGTGACTTGAGTTGCAATAACGCTGCTGCGATGCGTGCTGTAACAATGCCGCAATGACGTGTGTTGCAACAACACCACAACCATGTGAGCTGGAGCAGCGTTACCCTGATGTGTGCTACAACAATGCTGCAATGATGCAGCGTTACCGTGATGTGTGCTACAACAATGTCGCAATGACGCAGTGTTGTTACGACGCCTGTTGTAATTGTGCTGCAGCATTGTTACGACGCTTGTTGCAACAGCACTATAGCAACATGAGTTGTAGCAGTGTCGTGAGCTTGCAATGTTGCAGCAGTCCGAGCTTGCATTGTTGTAATTCCACGTTACCGTCGGCCATCATTGTGGAGTTCACGGGCGCTCTGTGATGTTATGACCTTCGATGTTACAATGTCGATTTTCATCCATAAACATTCGTTCGTCGAACTTCCGTCCATTGGACTTTTGTCCACGGATTTCCGTCCGTCAAACTTCCGTCCGTTGGATTTTCGTCCGTCGAATTTTCGTCCGTCAAATTTTTATCTGTTGGACTTTCGTCCATAGACTTTCATTTGTGGAACTTCCGTCTGTTGGAACTTCCATCCATCCAAAGATTTCCATTCGACATTCGTCGGACTTGTATCTTGCATCCTGCGCCCTACTGTCTTGTGTCTTGACATCCTGTGCCATGTCGTTTTGCATTTTGTTGTCCTATGTCCTATCATTCGGTCGTTTTGCCTTTTCATCCGACATTTGTTTGACTTCGTTCGACCTTCGTTGGACATTCATTTGACTTTGGGTCAAAAGATATTAGTCTTTTAAAATAAAACAATTTTGTTTTGTACCCATTGTTAAATAACTTTGAGCATCTTTTCTTTCCAATCTTTTATGTCTAGAATCTTTTCTCATTGTCTTTCACAACTTAAATAAATAAACACAAATTAAATTTTTTTCTAGAGGGGTCTTCATTTATTCAGGAATCATTAAAATATATTCACAAACATGAAAAAAATTGAAAAATTTGAAGATGCAAATAAAAAAAGACATCACTACTTGAATATTTGAACATGAATAAGGAAGGAAGAAAGTGCTTCTAAAAGGATAGTTACAAATGGTTGCTCTTTTTGTGAAAATATTAAAGCCCAAAGATTCTTTTTGAAGCCTAGCTCTTCTAGAGATAGTACCATTTGATATAAGCAACATCATTTGATCATGACTTTTATTTTATGAGAATTCATACTTTGTTTTTGCGGATTAGTGTAATATGAATTCATTAATATGTTCATTGTTTAGGTTCAATCCAAAATATGTGAGGAAAGTGTTTATTTCTTTTCTGTAACAAAACCCACATAAATGGATCCACACTTCAACATGATATGCACTTTAATAATTGAATGATTCTAGCTTGTGAGGTATGGAACAATGAATTGTCAAATTGATGTAACTAAAAATAACATCCAAATCAAGATAACCTTCTGAACAAACATTCAATGCATAATGATAATATGTTTTTTTCAAACCCTAAAACAACTATGCATATATATATTACAAACACTCACAATGAAAGCAATTCGCATCAACAAAAAAAAATATATATATTAAAGAGATCTGTAAAGTCACCCTGTCTTCACCCTCTCTTTGGGGCTCCTCTCAACCCCAAACCCGTCTTTCAACCTCAAATCGCAAAGTAATGAAATTTTATTAAATCTGAGTATCAAATGTTGGAACTCAGCATTTAATGCACAAGGTTCGAGAATAATTATAGCAGCAGCAGTGAAGGCGCTCAGGAAGAAGCAAAGCGGGGTGAAGACGAGATGTAACCAGTTTACCATAAAAATTGATGGTTTTTTTGAGTTTCATCCCAATTCGAATCATAATGTACTTTTTTTGCAGGTTCTTTTTTTGAATCTCACCCCCTTTATGACCAAACTCAGTGTTCTGAAGAAAAATCCCCTATCTTTCTTTCTGTATAACCTCAAAGTACTGGACTCTTTGGAGCCTTTGGACTTTATTGAAATTTTGTGGTCCCTGCTGGCGTTGGGATCATAAAGATGAAAGATATGTTCAAAATCATTTGTAGTATAATTGGAGGGCCCCTTATCTAGTATATTAGTCCCTGCACCTTTTGTGGGGCGGTTCAAAAATGCTCTTGTCCAATGGGGAGGGTAAATCGGCACCCATGTTGGTACCTTCATCCTTTAGAGTGAGGCCTCTTATTGGCCGTATAAAGCCCAAAAAATGTTAAGAGTTGAACTGAGAGAATCTGATTTAGTTGAATAATGGGATGTTTGTTCTTATTTAGAAATAATTTAAGTGGATTTTGGGATTCTTACAATGGTACCAAGGTCGGTGCTGGTTCACCCGAGGCGTCTCAAACAAGCATTCCATTTACCTAATTTATTTTTTTTCAAAACACCCTGCATTTAATTTAATTAATTGTTTTGGATGACACACACCACATATCACGTGAAACCAAACAGAAAACAAAGCCCTTGGCCATGGGTTTGACCCAAATTGGGCCCATGCACAGCCCCACCTTGTGTGGTCCCTTATTCCAGTAAAGCCCAAGGCCGGAGACTTGTCCCGACAACAACAAGAGGAGCTGTTTGCAAGGGGGGAAACCAAAGGAAAAAAATAAAGGGAGCTACAGCACTGTAAACTACTATTTGTAGTATGAAAAAAATATCCCACTCTAGGGGCCTAATTATCTTGGGCAGATGTTTTTTGCTGCCCGGACTCACTAAAAGTGTTATTGCTGGGTGATCAGGATTTTTTACAACCTCTGAAATCCCCCCCAATGTGTGCCCATGAGCTGGGCAATTGATATCGACGTGTCTCTGTGCCTATGAGGACTAGCCTTTTTGTAGCTTACTATATTGTGCCGAAAAAACGAAGTCAAAAAATTAAAAGTTCTAAATCAAGTTATTTTGAGATTTTCAATAGCCATAATTTGATCAATTTTTTAAAAAAACCACTAGATGATTTCTATACACGGTTGAAGTAGATGACCAAAAATATAGAAGGATGTTTAAAGTGTTTTACCTTCATATTTAGCTTGTAGCCAGCCGAATTGGCTAAATATTCTTACGAATGATAATCACCACTTTGGCTACATTACAAAATTGAAAAAATGTAACAATTATGTAACCTAGGACGGGGCTGTGCTTGTGCTTTGCTTTCAGCATGTAAGCTGCTGTCTCTCCTACTTGCACGGTCTGAGGTCGTGTACCACATACACCAGCCTCTATACCCAGTGTTTGTGCAGTTATTTGATTTTAAAATAACTGACGGTTCCATCCTGTTCATTAAAATTTCAGAATCAAAGAACCGCTGGTTCCGATCTTTTGAAAAAAAAAAAAAAAAAACAGAATCAGAGAACTCATGGGTTTCAGTTATTTCAGAAACATCAAAGAACTGGCAGTATTCATGAAAGAATGGGGCAAAGAACCAGCGGGTAGAAAGGGCAGTATTTTTTGAGTTCTTCAAAAAAAGATTTGAGAATCAAGGTTCTACACTAAAACCAGTTAAATTTTATTTTATTTTCCCACCTCCCCCAGGGTAAGCAATGATATACCCGGTCTGCTAACCGGAAGGTACACTGCTGCAGACCTCTTCCTCTTCTATACTAGCTCTGCAGCATATGTACACCTGCCTGCAGGTAAGTACACTGTCTTGCAGCATCTATTGTAGCTAGTAGGAGTCTTAGTAGCTCCTGCAGCTGGCTGATCAGCTCCTAGCTACACTAGCTTTGCATCCCAGGGCTACCTTTTGCATGCAGCATGAGCTGTTGCTTCAAGTTTATGGTCTTGGATTGTTGGTGAAGCAGCACAACATAATTCACATATGATTCTATTTACATAACTGTAGAAGACTAGAGCAGCGAGCTCTGATCTTTCTCTCTCTGATCTCTAGCTAGCTGAGTCCCAGCTCTTTTTCTTCTCTGCAGTGATCGGGAACCTGTAGCATGAGTTTAAATATACAAGACTAGAGCAAGCTCTGATGATATCTTTCTCTCTCTCTAGCTAGCTCAGTCCCAGCTCCTTTTCTTCCCTGCAGTGATCAGGAAACTTATGTAGCAGTTTACATTTCTCTAGTACTCCTGGCGATATTGCTGGAGAGTGCTCGTGTAGAGCTCTGACTGTAGCTAAATATTCTTAGATCATACTTGCCTTTTCCAGCTTTGCTGCAAGCTGGGAAAGAAGCTCTCATTGAGAATTGAGGCCCCATTGATCATTTGGAATTTGCAGAGGTGATCATTTGAGTGAAGGAGTGCTGCTGAAATAATGGTGAAGGAGGTCGGCAGAGCTGACGTTCCAGCAGCAAGGGACTACACGGACCCAGATCCGTCTCCGCTTGTGGATGTGGCGGAGTTTGGGAAGTGGTCGTTCTACCGAGCCGTGGTTGCCGAGTTCGTCGCCACGCTTTTGTTTCTTTACATCAGCCTCGCGACTGTGATCGGGGCAACCCGCAACGCAGCTAATTGTGCTGGAGTGGGGATACTGGGCATCGCTTGGGCATTCGGAGGCATGATCTTCGTGCTCGTCTACTGCACTGCTGGAATCTCAGGTACATGAAGCAGCAACAACAACTGAATATTCAACTTGCCGATTGCTCTAGAAGAGGTACTGTCTAGGGAATATTCTGTTCAAGGAATCACTTGCAGCTGGTTACTAGACTAGCTGAAGCTGGTGCGAGAGTTGGGTTGGGTGGGTGTTGGGAATATTCTTGACTGCAGGCGGGCACATAAATCCAGCAGTCACGTTCGGTATGTTCCTTGCACGGAAGGTATCGCTAACACGAGCACTCGCCTACATAATAGCACAGTGCTTGGGAGCAATCTGCGGTGCGGGGCTTGTGAAGGGCTTTCAGCGGTCGTTCTATGAGAACTACGGCGGTGGCGCCAATTTCGTTCATCCCGGATACAGCCTTGGCACCGGACTCGCCGCTGAGATCATCGGAACCTTCGTGCTTGTGTACACTGTGTTCTCGGCCACAGACCCCAAGCGCAATGCCCGTGACTCCCATGTTCCGGTAAATCAAAGCATTTCTAGAAACTGTCCAAGACTCAAAAGAACCCAGTGTGCTCGCTTGATACCAACAATCCAATAAGGATCTCTTTCCATCAGGCTGCTCTGATCACAGCACAGTACTGCTGTGATCACAGTTACACACAACAGCCTAACGGGAAGCCACTGTTATAGGGCCTTGTTTCTTACTGCAGGGAAAGTTGCTTTCCATTGGAGAGTTGTAAGTGCGTTGAAAATATGTAATCGATCATGTTAGGAACTCTGGGAACACAGCTTCTCATGAAGAGAAGGACAGATGCCATTGTATGGTGAGTCACAGTTTGACTCAGAGCCCTTGCAGTCGGTCAAAAGTTTGACCTTTGAACTGTGAGATGACTGCGCGCACTGCTCGTTGAAGAAACATAATGGAAAGCTATTGTGATACAGCAGCCTAATGGAACGATGTCCTAAGGCTGATCATGTGTTTGTTTTCAAGCTCATCCGATAGTGAGTTGATCATCTGTTTGCTGCGTCTGGCCTGCCGCCTGCTGCAGGTCCTAGCGCCATTACCTATTGGGTTTGCAGTCTTCATGGTTCATCTGGCCACCATCCCCATCACTGGGACAGGAATCAATCCGGCTCGCAGTTTCGGAGCTCAAGTCATTTACAACCACAACTGGCACCATCATGTGAGTACCCAATTCTCATTCTCTCCAGCTAATAATTCCTGATCATCTGGAAATCCCTTGCTCTGCATTTTCAGATCAGCGATCCCGCGAGGCGTCCCGCTTGCACTATGCATGGTTTCTATATATTTCTTCATGTCAAATCCACTCGATGATGATCGATACCCAAAACGTAATAGATATCCCTGGAATTCATAACTGGGGTGGTAGCCCAGGTCAAAGAGTTTTAGGAGTAAGATTTTCATGCAGCCAATATTATGGTATTAGTTGATGTAACTGGCTGCTCTAGTTTCACGTGGTTTCTAAAACAAATGTCTGATTTGGGTTTTGTTTTGTGGTTTTGGTGTGGAATATTGTTCTTCCTCATGTGCAGTGGATTTTCTGGGTTGGTCCATTCCTGGGAGCTGCAATAGCAGCAGCTTATCATCAGTATGTGCTACGAGCTGGTCGTTTCAATGGTTTGGGATCATTCCGAAGTACCCCAAGCAACCACCTCTAGCAGCATGCTGCTGTAGTCTCATGAGTGTTCTGAGTCACTGCTTGATTTTAACATTCCAGCAGCAATTGTTGAGCATTTGGGGGGTTTTTGGAGGATCGACGGTTCTTGGCTTTTGTATACGTAAGTCTTTGCAGTTTCTCAGGTTAAATTACAAGAGCATAATGCTTTTTAGTTATGCCCCCACTTTAGCAGGCCAGGCCAGTTGGTAAAGTCTCGTCAATATTGGCTTGAAGGTTTAACAAGGCGCTAGCTAGTGATGAATTCCATTGTACTAGTACATGTGTGAGGGAGTTTGCACTGTGCAGTATGTAAAGATTGCTATAATTGTTGGAACACGTAGTTAAACCTTTTGCTTTAGTCTAAACTTGCCTGTAGTTCAATAAATGTATTATTGTGGGACTTCAATGCAGTAAATATAAGTACTTCTCAGCCTCTGCTTTCAGATCCAGGTTTTCGACTCCCATCATGCAACGTTACTAGTACCCATGTTGGTCTGCTGTATAGGCATGCACCTGGTCTCAACACTGATAGAAAGCACCCTATCAGATCCAGATAATCATAAAGATGTTGGAGGGCATGGTACAGGCTGAAATTTTCCTCTGTGAAGGCCAAGTTTTGAAAAATGGAACACTTGTTTTCAAATTTTTCATGATATCCGATCATTATCACAGGGGAAAAAAATTAAAAAATGGAATTGGCATATGTCTTTATGCTTGGTAAAGCCCTCAGCCATGCACTTTACCCTACATTAAACAAGCACTGAGTTCATTCCCTAAAGACTCTGGCCTCTATGGCTTAGTTCAAACCTTCAAACTAAAAACTTCCCTTTGTTCCAAACTTCTCACTAAGATGCATGTACTTCTATGTAACATGCCCATCCATCAGATGCACACATACTAATATTACAACATATGTCACTCACACATTGGGTCAAGTATGAGCCAAAATTTTATGCCCAAATCCTACATCAATGCCTAGTCTGTTCCCTATGGGCAGAGCCAACAAAAACTTGCATGTGTTTCATTGTCAGCTTCTTCAACCAAACTCAAACATGAATTTTGAGATTAAATTCTGTATTAGGGTTTTGTGCAGCTCATCATGTGGGAGGGGTGGGGGAGACTACTAAGTTTTCATACTCCACTTCAGAAATGGCCAAATTAATGCATAGATGTTTTTTCCATGCTTCCTGCAAAAAATGGCCTAGTAACAAATTGTTTTCAGAAATGTAAAACCCATGATATCTATGCAATCATTCTGTCACATGAAATGGCAAATTCTCTTGAAATTTCAGCACATTTTCAGAGTTACTGTGAATCACATTTTTAATGATCTATTAGGACTGAGAACCAGCAGGATAGATTTTAGAACTCAATTAAGCGGTCACATTCTATAATTGAAAAATGGAACTGAAAATTGTAGCTGAACAATGACAAAACAGAAAGCAGTCTAGCAATAATCATTGCTTTAAATGAGCTCCTCACACAATATAAAAGAAAAATGGAGGTGAAAGTGTAGGGTAAAACTCCGGGCTTAACCTGGCACAAAGACCATGAGAATTTTTTTTTTCACTTTTTTCTTGTGATACCCGCTGGGTATCACAGGAAAGAAAGTGAAAAATAAATGAGGGCAGGTGTTTTGCAAAACGTAATGTACATCTCTGCCTGCCCTCTGCAGAGGCATATTATGGCCTAGTACGGCAACCTCTAAATACACACTTAGGAATTTTCTCTTAGGTCTTTACATTCTAGCCAATCAACAACAGAAAAAGAAAGCTGTTCTAGGCATCTTGAGTTCCTCCGTAGAATTTTTGCAATGATTCAGATGTGTAACAAAGCTAGAGAGTGACCTCAACACCCACCAGTGCACCTTGCAGGATGGATGGTGTGTGGATAGGAAACACTTTTTCATTAGATTCTCATCTTATAGCTAATCATCCCATGCATGTATCTATCTATTTAGTAGCCACCAAGTGCCTCAGCTACTTCCCTAATGTATAGAAATCACTCACATTCCATAACTACTTACCTCTTACAACTCACTTATAATGGTGCATTCAGACTTGATGTTAAATCAATGTTAAATGAAAATCTAGGTGGCACCCAATTCTTAAATGGGTGATAGCTTAATGTTAAGTGAATGTTAGTTTAACATAAAATTTTCACAATAAATAAGTTTAAGTCTTAAATGAATAGTATGCAGTGTTACCAAAAATGTTCTAAAAGGTTTTAAGTACATGTTTTATAGGCATACTCAGAGTCATTGTTCGAAAACAGCCAGATAAACAGTTATTTTAGGTTGACTTTGGAAAGAGCTGCAGATTTAGTATTTGTATTTAGTAATTTATGTTTGAGAGAAAAGCTTTTTGATCCAGAATATAAGGAAGAATTTGTAAAATGAATAGATGAAGATGAATAAATGTAGAGCAAGATACAATGCCTCAGTTTGAGATCTTGTATTTTTAAAATTTTAAGAGAATATTTTTTATATCATACATCATGACATATTTCTGCTCTGCCTTTCAAAATGATGTATTTTTCATATTTTTATCATTTAAAAAAAACATCATTCTCCATCTTTGGTAACACTGCTAGTATGGTGTTAATGGACTCAACACTAAAGTCCCTAACACCAAGTGTGAACATACCTTCAATTACAGAGGTAGTTATCAGTTAACTTATAGGTAGTGTGAAGGCCCAGAAGGATGAGGATGATTTACAAAATAGATCACCATAGTTGGAATCTTTGTAACCCCAGTATGCTTCATCCACAACTGTGCCATAACAGGTTTCCTGCCGATTGCGCACGAGTGGCTGGATGCTGGGTTACATAATCAGTAACAGGCAAAGTAATCTTTTGGACACTCTTAAGATACATTCACGTAAACATGTTCAACTTTATTGAAAGGAAACAAGAAGACAAAATGAAGAAGAATGGATCAGAACAAAAGGAAGGAGCTCAGGATAAACAATAATGTAAAACTATCCTACTCATCGTCAGCAAGAAGCAAAGCAATTGTTTGGACACTCTTAAAATACATCATTGATGAAAACATGGTCAACTTTATTCAAAGGAAACAAGAAGACCAAGTGAATAAGAATGGATCAAAACAAAAGGTCAGAGCCAAAGATAAACAATAATGTGAAAAACCATGATACGCAGCCAGAGCACACATTGAGGTCATAATTACTCATATACGTACAGTTACAAATAGGTCGACAATTATTAATTAGATAAAAATGATTTCGACCTTCCATAGTTCAATATCCACTCATAGAAAACCTTTGGATGTAGCCACCTTACATACAGTGCTCTATGGTTGTGTGAAGTGCATCACATGGCAGGCTAATGTTTTTGTAATTGGGTTTTTTGACAAAATTATTCTGGTTTTCTTGATTGGACATGAGTTTGTTTTTTAACGCACTTTTGACACGTGATGAGCATTGAGAGGCGCAAAAATTCACCCTGGTTGCTCTTTAAAGTTTATTGTGGGTAGCTCCAATTGGGGGGAAGAAAGGAACATTCAAAACAAAGAAAATGGAGAGGGACGTGGACATCTGAGTGCTGTGCCCCATGCCAAGAATAGGACGCCAATTTGTGAGAGCCACAGAAAGGAACCCTGTGACTTCTGTTGTTGTACTTGAGGCTGTCAATTAGGCTGACTCGACAAAGTAAATAAGTGGAAGAGACAAAGCATGTACCATTCCAAATAGTAGTATGATGCTCACGCCAAACACAAATGGTGACTAAATTCTTGTCAAGTAGCCAATTGCTTACATTGATGCGCCTATGCTTACATTCCACATCAGTTCTAAAGTGATCTTCGTGGACCGAGTTTGTGAAGATCCATTTATTTTTTCCCCTGACAAGAAAAGGCATCTATGACAATTTTTTTGTTCAGTAGCCTATGTTTACATAACACATCTGTTACTCCCATGTGGCAGGGGAGAGCGTGTTGGGAGGAGTGGGGTGGGGGGTGTTTAGGGTCTTGCCTTGATCAATGAGGAGTTGTACAGATCTGATTTTCTGAAAAGAAAAAAGAAGAAGAAAGGTGCACATGAGACATGACAAATGAGCTCTGTTCTTTGCTGGTGTTGTTTGCTTGTGAAAGGTCAATGTGGCCCACTCAGTGATTTGGGTTAGCCAGAAAATGGTCATTTTTCCAATAGGAAAGACAACTTTGAGTAATAGCTACACACTCCTCTTTGCAAAGGGTATAAGTGTATAAGAGCCCAAAACTGGTGATGAACCATTTTATCAAGGAAAATTTCAGGCATCCAATGAGATCCTCTTAGGAAGAGGGAATATTAGCATAGGCCAAAAATTGTGACAAACCATTCAATGAATAAAAATTTCAGGCATCCAAAGAGACAACTCAAACATGCACATAGTATAGCATAATGTGATTTCTAATAATGAATTGTGGGTGTATCCAAGGTTCAAAACTATTGTTTTTGCAATGGGCCTCATCTATTTGCCCGATGCAAAAAAGAAGAAGAAAGGTTGAACCCTTTGAATAATCCCAAGTAAAAAGTCTGATTTAGACCTTCCATTTGGCAACCCATTTTTGCCTAATCTAAGTTAATGCCAGGGATAACATGGTGGGCACTGGGATATGTTTCTGCTGAAGTAGGGGGTTTGTGTTTGAGATGTCATGTAAGTGCAAGGCCTCTTTATAAAGAAGAGGTGTCTTTTGGTAGTTGGTTGTGCATGCAAAATAAAAATAATTTTTTTTTTTTTATAGGGTGACTAAAAAATAATTTTATTATTTTTTATTATGTTAACATATACAAACATGAACATGAAAAAAAAAATTTGACAAGGCTATGGTGCAAATCGTGTTTAAAACTAGTGTTCAACAAACTAAAAAAAAATGAAAGGCCCTACTCCTATTCATATTTTTTTGAAAACATTTTAAACCAAGAATTAACTATAAATTAACTGAAATTTAATTAGAAATTTACTCAGGCTTAATTAAAAATTAACTGAAATTTAACTAAAAATAAACTAATTAATTAGAATGAAAGTTAATCAAAACTTAGATAATTGGTGTCTAACATTCGCATCCGTCACATCATGGGTCTCAATTCCCACTTGAAAATGTTAAAGACCCACCTCCTTTTGCATTTTCACAGACTTGTGAAAATGTGCATGAATCTTAACACACTTTTTTAACCCACATTGTTTTTTGTGTCCTAAACCTTGATAAAAAAAACTTGAGGTTAAGGTAACAAAACGAGTGTGACACTAAATTTTGGACATGTCTCCCACCCATGGACTTTACATGTCATAAAACATGCAATGAAATTTATCATAAACCTAAATTTATGTAGATCATGATGCATAGGAAGGGGACAATTCTTGTTTTTAACGGTAGGTGTACGATTTTCCTCCCCTTCTTAAGGAATAGGCATAATAGGTCTTTTTTTAAGATGTTCTTGGAATAAGGTGTTCCAAATACATTACTAAACATTCCCAAATATTTTTATGTATTATGGAACATGCCTATGTAGTGACATGTTTTTCAAAAGCATGTTCCAAAGCATAACCAATTTTGCCTATGTCTTTTTAACATCGATACATAGGAAGAATGAAACTTAACAAAACAACACAAAAGGTGAAAGTGACAAGTGGTTGCTTGTCTCGTTTGGGAAAAAAACAAATTTTTTTTGAATAGGACACAAAAAAAAGTTACATATTACTAAAAGTGTAAAACATCACTACCACTTTTCACTAAGATATTGTAATGTTATATATTATTGAATGTTTGCAATGCTAATTTACACAACCAATTGTCTTTCAAGCATTATGTCCAATGTGCCAACAACACTTGTACATGTAACTTGAATATTTGACATGGGCTAACTTGAATATGTAATTTGAATACGTGGACACGTAAAGTAATTTGAATACATATATAGTTAATTGAAAAAGGGGAATTGTAAAAGTTGAATGTATTTAGCTTGTTGAACAACTCATGAAGTTTAGGTGATGTTTCATGATACTTTATGAGTCATCAAGTAGGGCTAGATAAGATATGGCTTTATGAATGTGGAGTTAAGTTGTTTTTGTTTAATCTTTAAAAAAATATTTGCACTTGTGTAAGCATAGAATTTGGGGACTAGGATCAAGTATGACTTGATTAACATTAAGTTTCATAAAAGGATTTGTGATTATAACTTAGATATTGGAAGTGATGTTGAGAGTTTGCAAACATAGATCATTATATCATAATATACAAATTTCATGATTGTTAATATACACATTTTATCTCATTTGGTATGATAATGCAAAATGTTTCATGTATCATTATTTTGTTGTTGTTGAACACATAACTTCATGCCTACTCTTCGTCCAATAAACCCGCTTAGGCCTTACATACACATATTATACATCATATATCATACAATTGTGTACCTTAGATTTACTTGTTCATAGTTGTAGGGTAAATGAAGAGATTTGCACATATGCATACTCTATAAATGTAAGGTAAACTTTTACTTTTACACAAACCTGAATTCATATTTTTGCAAAGTTCATATACCCTTTCCCGAACCCAAATTGAAATGTTTTTGAAAGCTACATACATTTCCACAGGTTACATTCATTTTGAACAATTTCATTTACCCTTACCAAGCTGATATATTACAAGGAATGTAGTAGCTGCCTAGCTATGCTGGTCTCTATCAGTGTTGGGTGGTTCTCACTTTTTTGTGAGAATTGGTTGATTCCGATTTTTTCATGATCCTGATCGAGTTTTCAATTTTTTTTTTTTTTGGGCTGATGAGAACCGATCAGGTTATCAAAAAAATTCAAACTCATCCAGTTTTCAAATAGGGCAATTCTCATATATACAACAACAACCGGTTTTCACATCCCATTTTCAGAACTTGATTATTAAACTTTTCATTAATTATTAAATAATTAATAATTTAATTTCTTTGTCCAAGGAAAAGAACAACACCATGTGAGAAGAGTAATAGCAATAAAGAGAGAAAAGTAATAATGAGAGAAGAGTTATAGCAGGAAAAACAAGAGTAAGTAATAGCAATAAAGAGAGAAGAATAATAATGGAAGAAGAGTAATAGAAGTAAGAGGAAAGAAGTAAAAGCAAGAGGAGAAGAGTCGCAGCCCTCGGTGAGAAGAAGAACGAGAGGAGCCAATGAACCAAATTTGTTTAATACCCTGAGAACCAGATTAGGGTTTTCATGTGAAAACCCATTTGGTTCTCTTTTTTTTTTTATAAATTTTCGATTCCAGTTTTCTTAGTCAGTTCTCATATAAGTGAGAACGATGTGAGAACCTTAAAACCGATTTTCAGTCCAATTTTCACTCCAAATAAGAACATTCGATTCTGCATGTGAGAACCGGAATGAAAACCTGTCTGAGAACCAAGTCACCCAGTGAGAACCGCCCAGCACTGGTCTCTATGTCAGGTGAACCTCCCTTTTGTTCCAGCAAGAGCAGTGTTACCACATGAATGTCCTTAAAGCTTTGGAACTCTATTCGAGCTTGGAAGGCAACAGGAAGCCAATCAGGTGAAGGACAACATGAGTAGCCAATCAAGTGAAGGACGACATGAGTAGAGGACCCAGCGACAATTGGGAGGGAGTGTGTGAGCAACACTTATTATGGCTAATCCACTTGCGGAGTTGGGGATTTTCCTGTCTTATGATCATTGAGAACATTTTTTTAATCACAATAATAGAATCGTTGTACTTTGAGTTTGACCTCCAAAAGGTCTTAGGCGTTAACAGTGGAAGTAGCACAAGTATTCTTGTAAGTGATATTCAAGCAAACCCATCCTTTATGAGAATATCTAATAACTTAGAACTATCTTAGAAGGTTATGTACTTTACCGTGAAGCTTTATAAGTAGTTGAGGGGAGCCAAATGATTAGATATTCCACTTATTTCATCAAACATTCACTCAATGGTACTGCATCTCATTTGTTTTAGTTCATGTGCAAATTTGGTTTGATTATGTTTTCAATCTTATTTCACAGAATACAAGTTTTTATGTATCTGAAGTCCAATTATGTTTTAAACTAATTGTCATGGCATAAACCGGTGCTGGGTAGGTACCGAAAACACAAACAGACAAAAGACCTCAGGGGATTATCAGGGTCGTTCTGAGGCTTTATAACCACAGTCCTCAAAACAATCACAGAACTGGTTGTAATAGACAACCGCTATTCTCAGCAGAATATTGAAAACGTCAAATAACCACTATTATAACTGCAGGGTTTTTATTAGTTCTTTCATGAAAACTATCAGTTGTTTGCAGTTTTTGGATTAGCTGCATGGAACCAGTGGTTCTTTGATTCTGCATTCTGTGGAAAAAATGGAACTGGCAGTTGTCTATTTCTGGAATGTGTAGAAGCCTCAAACCTGCTCCCCATTAACAAAATCAAATACCCATCCAGCACTCACACTTTTTTACGAATGAAAGAGACAAAAGACCCTTTGATATATTGATTTTTCACTAAAGAGGGTATGGTGAACACAATTTTGTTGAATGAAAGAAACAAAAGACCCATGTGCCTAGAGCATACAAAAGGGATGGACGTTGAGCTCGATTCATGCAGGGCTTGAAGACACCCAATCCTTGTCCCATAGAGTTAACAGTTTACAGTGTACAACTAACTTTTTGTAGCTGGAATGTTGAGTTGTGTGCAATCAGAGGAGCCAAAAATATCACCTGATGCAATGACAAAAAATGGATGAATCAGCTTTGATCTTACTAGTCACCACCGCCCAGCAGCAGCACAGCAGTTGGAACTCGGGGCAAACAAAGTCTCTCATCAGAAGTTGGAAATTGGGATAAATAACTTTTCTGTCTGTCATCACATCTGCTTTCACAAAAGCTTTAATGGTTACTAGTTCCAGGCTCAAGCTTCATTGGATATCAAGAAGTAATGGCATGCAAGTTCTGCTGCTGCTGCTGCTGTGTCATGAACTGCACTTAATGACACTTTAGATATTTTAGTTTATTGGATCTAACTTTGATTGCTCTGTGACAGAGCGCACATACCAACATGATTGTGTAATTTGTCGTCTTATGAAAAGGATTCCTTGCAACTTACTGACCAACATTATTATTTTTCACACTTTATTATGGCTTTTGAAATTAACTTTTAAATTCTCTAGCCTGTTTTTCACTAGAACAGAATGTGGTTTTCCTGGAGCAGGAGTAGGCCATGACTCATCATGATTACTGTTGTCAGGTTTGTTTTTTTTCAAGGATTTGAACATGGATTGTTGTCAGATATGGATAGAACAATATCACAAATTTGTGTGATTTTCAATATATATATATATATAGATAGATAGATAGATTTTCAATTGTGGGTAATTGGTGTACACTTATTCTTCTTAGAAGCAGGTGCATATTATTTTATATCCACTTGTTAGAGTTTGAAGAGGGACACTCTTCTCTGCTACTTTCTGAAAGAGGACTAAGAAGTCACTTTGAAAAATTGCTCAGCACAAGAATTGGAAATTGCAATAATGCTGCAATGTAAGATTTGGACTTGCAAACTCTAATTTAGTCTTAGATAGAATATTTATGATGTTTAGAAGGATACACCATAGTTCCAATGGAGGTGTTGTTTCACCCAATGCCAATGGAACAACCAAAATTTGAAAACTGGGATATCCATATCTGGAGTCACTATGTTTTGCAAAAATTAGCACATATGTCCATACCCCTCAAAGGGAGAAAAAATAATGATAATGTATAATCTTATTGACAAGAAAATTCTTGTAAACATGTGACCCATACCCCTTTGTTAGAAAGGAAAGTAAACAAAGGTCGGTTGGCATGTTCTTGGGTTGAAGTCCAAAATATCAGAATGAGTCAACACTGCTCATGACCCACATATAATAAGATAATCAGGTTCTATACTGGATTTTGCAAGGACAAACAACTAAATTTTGTAGAGAGAAAGAGTTTCTCATGTAGAGGTTGAACCTAGCCCGAAAGAATTTTGCAAAACTCAATCCACAATAAGGAACAATACTAGAGGTGGAGAGCCTAAGGAATATATTACATGAGATGGAAGAAATGAAAGCGGTAGGGTAGAGGTTGCAAGCCAAAATCAAATGAAAGCAAAAAAGGAACTTTGTTTCTAAAGATTTTTTTTCAATTATCAAGCTAAATCTAAGTAAAGCCCTAATTTCTGGTCTTAAGCATGAAGATGATAATTTGACTTCCAAGAAGGAAGATCTTGAAGTGGTCTATTGTAATTTTTACATCAATATGTACCAAGTTAAGGAAGAGACTAGGAAACAAACAAACCTGAAAAAAAGGAGTTAAAATTGATCCCAGGAAATTTTCTAGCAACTTGAATGTTAAGCTAGCTAAGTTGATTCAATGGAAGAATGAAATCCGTGGCCAAAAATAAATCCCCAAGCCCAAATGAGGTCATGGTGGAGTTTTACATCTTTTTGAGTTCTCATTATAAGTGATAAAATTTACATTTTTTCATGAAGATTTATCATTATTGGGTTTTCCCCATTATATTATTTCAAACACCACATGCTAGAGTAACTAGGGCAATGTTCATATCTAGGGATTATTATATTACCTTTTATATTATACTGCAACTACTCATGTAATCTCATTGAAATCATCTTGAAATTCCCAATTGAATTCCTATTGTAAAGCTACTTCTATTATCTTTGATTCCCATCATTTTCATAACAGTAACCTCATTTGTAAACCATCCCTTACACCTTACTCATTATCTTTGATGACTACCAAAATTAATGAACACAACTTACATACACACATGCATCCTTCCAAACATTACACACACACACACATGAGTTCAGTTAATATTCCAATCATTATGTAATTGTTCCCCAGGAAGTATAAAAAATGAAAGATGGTTCTTGTCACACAATTGTTTTTTATATTCTTCTACTATAAGCAATTATAAGTAATAACACATTTGATACAAGTAGTTTTAATAGTAACTACTTTTGGTCATTTCTTTAAATTTTGGAATTTTACAATTTTTAGTAGTTCTACATTTAATAATTGTCAAATTATAGGATTTGATTGTCAATTCCAATTAAGCTCTATCTATGAATTTGTTTAATCCTTTTCTTATTGATAATTCTATTTTCCTAGCATTCATTAGGGAGGAATTTTTTAGATGATCAAAGCAACAATGCAAAAGGGGCAATCTCCGAAGGGTGTTAACAAGGGGATGATAACTCTCATATTGAAGGCGAGCCAAAAAAAAAATCTTGGGAACTAATGAACCATTATGCTCCTAAATGTGGCTTGTAAGATCTTTGCAAAATCTTTGCAATTGAAGTTCCAACTTGTTTTAATGAAGGTAATAGATGTAGATCAAATGACATTCCTTCTAATGACATACATCTTAAACATCTTGTTGGCACAAGAAATCATTGACTAGACCAAATGCTCTAACCAACCTTTGGTACTTTTTAAGCTTGACTTTACAAAAGTGTATGATAATGTAAGCTAGAGCTTATTGTTCTTGGCTTTGAAGAAGATAGGGATGGCAATTGAATTTATCAACATGGTGAAGGTGTTGTTTCAAGATTCAAAAGCTTTCATATGTATTATAGAAACAACACCAAAAAACTTTCAAAGTATGGAAAAGTGTAAAGCAAAGATGCCCTTTGGCACCTTTCTTTTTCATCTTAGTAAAGGAAATGTTTAACTTTATGATGAAAGACACTTTGAATAGAAGATAAATCAAAAAATATCTCTCCCCTTGAGACCACGAAATAATGGACAATATTTCAATATGCCAATGGCACATCCATTATGATCAAAGGTGAAGAAGTCACCTTAAGGAATGTAGTTTAGTTACTAAACAAGTTCATCTTCATTAGTGGCTTGCACATTGATTGGGACAAATCCATGGCCTATTGGAGTAGTAAAAAGGAGAAGCAAAAACCTAGTTGGGTTGAAGAATTTAAATGGAAATGGGACAAGGACAAGCAATTGACAAAAAAATTAGATGTTTCATTTGGGTTTAATTTGGACATCAAGGAGGTGGATGATTTTCTAGTTGAGTTTTTTTTTTAAAAACTCCAATATTGGAAGGTGTTATCCATTTACATTTTATTGGTAGGGCTATGGTTGTCAACTTTTTATTGGCTTCCATTCTTTGGTTTTTTATTAGTGTTTCAAGATATTGATGTATCAAAAAATCAATCAAGAAATGTAAAACTTGTTACAAAAAAATTAGTGGATGGAGGTGAGCACCATGCAAGGGTTTGGGTTAATTGGGTGGACTATTTGTATGTTAAAAAATATAGGAAGGATTGTCCTAAGAAATCTAGAGGATGACCTTTTTACCCTATTTTGCAAGTGGGTTTTTACTACTTTGGAACAAAGTGGCTCAAATATCAAGACCCTATTCAAATTCAAAATTATTTGTCATTGGCATTCTTGGAACAAAAAATGGAGCTTGAATCTTAATAAAGCTCTAACTAAAGGGCATGCCTTCACTCTAGATTCTAGAGTTTGGGGTCAAGTTATGAGGACATGGAAGTTCTTTGTTGACAAATTACAATTCAAACCTTATTTGTGGGTTGCATTTGTGAAGAGGGTCAACATGGTGGGGGTCAAATTTTAAGGGGCCAATGTATGGTACATCCATATTGTGTGCTCAAAAATTATACTCGATAGGATTGTAGCAAGTTGGAAACGTGTGGAATTTTAAGAGTAATTTTTTTTGCTCCTATCAAGAAATTATAGGCCTTTTCAAGTTTGATGATTATGAACAATGCATATGGCAACATATGTTGGAAACGATTCTAGATGTTTGGGTTGTTGAGCTAACTGATCTTTCAATATATTCTAAATATGGTGAATGGTTTGATTTGTTTGAAGATTCAACACATGATCCTAGAGGTGTTTTTTGCATGACCAAAAACTTCTTACTTCATATGGAAGGTGTTTTTCTTTAGGAGATAAAGGTTCCTTTTGGTGTGCAAATCTACAACATGAAAATGCATTCAAGGTTACTCCAACTTGGATGAATAATGACAAGGTTTCTTTGGGTTCCTTGAGAAGAGTAAAAGTTTGTACACAAGACTAAAAACAAATGGTAAATAATTCAAACTTTACTTTGGAGCTCAAGAAAATAGAGACCTTCACCCTCGCCTATGGAGGTGGAAAGGACATAACTATGGGGAGCTAATGAATTACAATGTTAAGGATGAAAGGAAGTTGTTAAATTCAAGAGAAACGTTAAATTAAAAAATGTTTTAATTGAGAAGTGGAATCAAATGTTCCCTCTAAACTTCAAGTTAAAATGGTGGGATGCTTGGGCAAAAAGGATGTAAGCTTCACATGGTCTTTGTGGCATAAGTCCTTTGTGGTAAACACCTAGAAGGTGAAAGCAAACCATTGTATCCTTATTGATTATCTCATATGCAAACTTGGGGTTTCAAAAAATATTATGCATAGGTTTAGTTATGTCCAAGAACTAGGAAAGCTTGGGAATATGCATTTTTGTTTTTGTATAAGCTTAGGTCACCCCTAAAACCTAGTTATGCTTGGAGGTTACTTATAGATGCTTAGCTTTGAAACGTGTCTATTTAATCAAATATTGCTCAGTAGATTTAAGGAATTCTCTCTACTATAATCCTTGCTTAGAGGTATTACACCTTGATCTATATGGCTTGAAAGAAATGACCCAAGTTTCCATGGGTCTAGATGGCATGATCATTAAAGTAATGTGGGATGGACTTCTAGATTAGGGTAGGATGGAATGGCAACATATGTTGTAATTGATTAAGAGGAAACTTAAAGAGGAAAACAACTTATTGAAAGTCTTTGACAAGGTGTGGGGTTCACACAATTCCATTTGTGCCAAAGGTGGGAAAAAAATCAAGTGGTGTTACTATTAAGGCTAGAAGATATGTTTAAACTAGCTAGTCCTATTGGCTTCCTAGTAACTAGATAATTGGTAGTGGTAGATATATTTACAATCTTTTAATTAATTTTAAAGATGAAGCCAATAGGTTAATTAGCCCATGGGAATGGGTGATTGGTATTTATCCACCAATCAATTTAAAAAGGATTTGGGAAATGATTAAGATAAGAGACCTACTTTTGTAGGTGGAATGTGGACCTTGTGTGGTTTATGGAAAAAGGGAATAGGATATGGATCCTCATCATTCTTATATGAAGGAGCTTTATGAAGGAATGGAGGAAAGAAAACTTGCATGAAGAAAGAAAGAATAATGCAAGAGGGTGTGTGAAGTTTATGGGACTTGATATGTTTTTTTGGCTTTGCCTTACTTTCCTTTTAGAATGATAATAATTAATTGTAGTTTGATGTAAAATATTTTAACTCACATATTAATTTAGTTTACTTCTTTGCTTTACTTTTAGAACTTGCTATTTAAAATTTGGTAGTTTGTTAAAAGATAACTATAGGGTGAAAGCACATTATGGGTGACTACATAATTTTGTCACAACTTGATTGTTGGCCATGGAACAAAAATTGAATGAATAAGATGTGAAAAGGACTCAACAAAATAATATATTATATGAACTGACCACATCATATGAATCTCAAGAATGGATTTGAGTTACCGTAACATGTTGGACTTTTGAAGTGCTAAAAACTTGCATCATAGTCCATATCATATGATTATGGACTCATTATATTTACTAAAATGTTTAGTTGAGTGATTTTTTTGACATGGAAAGTAGTGTGATGCCATTGATATAAAGGAAGACAATTTTGAAAGATTTTGAAAACCATAAATTGAGATATACTATGAAATATGAATTTTTTATAAAGTCCTTTATTATTTGAATTAATAATTCAACTTATCATTCTTTAAATGTAAATTTTTAATACAATTATCTTTCATTGATAAAGTTTATAAATAAATAAAAATTGTTTAACCTTGCTATATGACTCGTGCAATATAATGTATTTTGTTATAGCGTATATGAACTTTTATTTTAACACTAGTATGGACTCCACATATGCCAAAAAATACTACACCTTAATGTGCTTTCACCTTACAACATGATGATCAGAACAATTTGCTTGTTTAATGAAAAGTAACAGTTATAACAGAGTAGATTAATATATTAAAACTTTAGATATTGTTAAAAAAGGCACTCTCCAGGGATTGGAAGGTAAATTATCTTCCAACCCCTCTTCTCTTCTTTTTTATTTTGGAATTCCTAATAAGTTCAAGTCTAAAGTTTTTTTGTTAATTCTAGATTAAAGGTAAGACTACTTTCTTGAAGGAAGTACTTTTTCAAATTGCATTTCTTTTTTGAATAGTTCATTTTGTAACCTAACAACCTACTATCTTGTAAGTAGTAAGACTTTTAGGTTCATGATTATACAATTACCAACTACATGTTTGTGGTAGTTTTTTTTTTTATAAATAAAAGGTCCATGGTGTTGGGGTCGGGTGTCCCCTAGCCTTGTTATGTTCAATTTGTGCCCCAAAGAAAAAAAATCTTGCTTGGTTAAGTATCCATTCAATATACAATAGTGTTTGTATGTGCAAGCTCTATAGTTTAAACTATTACTTTGAATGCCTTTAGTCAATTTAATATTTGTCCATATCAACATTTCTTTTAATGGTGAAATGTCACAAAAAAATTTCTATGAAATGGGTCTAACAACCATTATTACATTCAAAATTTGAAAGTTTTTAGTGAACACAATCATGATTCCTATTCAACCAATTGCTACTAAGGATCGCACAAACATCTCATGTAAGTAACAGGCATGGTGAAATTCAATATGTATTAAATGTATGCTTAAAGTAATCCTCACTTTGGCCTCATTGGACTTGCTCACCCTCCCTTTTTAAATTATCCATAAAGTTCATCAAAGTGAGGATTGGATTGAATCACTCCTCAAAATTAAAAATGAACACCCCGAATGATCATCATAGTTTATATTCTAACCACATTGTATTCTACCTAGGTTGGTGGCACATAAATTAAGGGGCTACTTAAGGTAGGAGCTAACTAAGTTAGAACTTACCTCAAGGTTATCGATGACCTATGGAACTACTAACTTGTGTTAAAGGCTACTTAAAACCTATCTAGATGACTATAAAGGACACATTTTAAAACTACCTTTAGGTAGACAAAAGCAAATCAGAAGAAACACATGAAAAAACTCAAATCATCCTAGGTTGAAGAGGAAATTTGAGATTCTTCTTTTATTTTCCTTCAACCCACTCCTATCCTATATTTAAATTTTCATTTTCAATTTCAATGAACCTCATGGGTTTTATAATCTTTGCATATAACATTATTATATTAAATATATCAACCAAATAGGTGATCAAAACCCCTAGTTTGATTGAAACAAAGAATGAAATGCCAAAAAGCTAGAGAAAAACATGAGTAAATGGGAGGTAAAAAATTTCCACTTTTTTATGGGCACTAATTTTACAAATTTCTCTATTAAGTGTGTCCTTTGTAAGTTGTTTAGTTGTTTAGTTAATAGTATGCTAGTCCATTCAAAGTTGAAGAATGTAGACAAGATAACCAATTATTCCAATTTTGACAAGTATCAAAACAAAAGAAGCTCCCAGCTCTCCAATCAGTCACTTTGAAAACTCTAGTCCAAAAGTCCAATCAAATTAATTTCATATTCAAAGGGTGCTTTTGGGAACCAAATAATTCTAGTCAAGAAAAAAAAATTCTTTGGTAATGGCTTTGGACTCAAATCACTCTCACATCAAATATTAACCCTAGTAAATAATGAAAGTTTTCACACAACTAGTTGAATGTCTAAAGCTCCATTTCACCTTTGATGCATGTGAGATGAAGTGGGTTTTAAATACATGAAATTAAGATTCCGAATAATTGAAACAATTGAATAGGTCTTCTCCAATGAAATGGAAATATAAGAAAATGTGGTTTTTTTTTACATGAGGATTCAAAACACATGTGTGAGTTGAACTTTGTGGTTTCATCTTTACAATGTAACCACATCCATTCAAATGAACAATATGTGATGTTTGTTGTGGCACATATTGCATTAGATTACAACTTGACATTAAGTTATGAAAAGCTCAATGCATTAGTTATGCAAATAACCAATTATGGAAAGTTCAATTCAAAACTAGAAACCCACTAATAAATAAGCAACTCATTGAAAGGAATAATTATTGGTGTTTTGAACTTCATGCACACCTTGATCCTAATGACAATTCTTTTTCATGATCCACTTGAAATTTTTCATTCATGTCGTTTGCTTGTTATGCACTTGTCCATTTAAGTTTGAATATAAATGGTACATTATGATGTCCACATGTTATGGTAATCCTCTTAATGGGGAGCAAGGGGGGGGGGGGGGGGGGGAAAACACTTTTTTT
>Ga0209611_10001060_pt1 | contig 45498 bp, 28 predicted proteins | sample S1TSphgellanicum_3_FD_187693 | JGI IMG/M metagenome (GOLD analysis project Ga0209611, IMG submission 187693) | Host-associated microbial communities from peat moss isolated from Minnesota, USA - S1T2_Fc - Sphagnum magellanicum MG (SPAdes) (version 2) | ecosystem: Host-associated > Plants > Peat...
AAAAAAACCCCCCCCCCCCCCCCCCCCCCCAACATATCCATGGATTGTAGTTTTCCTTCATAAATCAAAGATAATCACCAACTTTGCAAAAAAATATAAGACCAAGGCTCTCCATGGATTGACTTTGAATTAATTAATTAAAAAGATGACCAACTATTTATGCAAGTCGATGAACTACTTAAATTATAAAACAAACAACTAGAGTACTAGAAGTAGAAAAGGATACAAGAAAATAAAAAAATTAGCACAACTTGCATTCAAAGAAACAAACATCTTTATTGAATACAATTCAACATTGAAACATATAATATTAGCAAATGAACACAACCATAAAATGGCTTACTTTTGGTCGAGTGTATGTAGCTTTTTGAACAGCTATTGCTTGGGCTACTTCCCTTTGAGTAGCCTTGTAACATGCATAATTCATGTTATGGACCTTTTTCTTTGACAAAGTTGAAGTGCCCACTTCACGTTCTATTCTTTGCATAACCCTCTTCATCTGCAAATAAACAATTAGTTATTGTTAAACACATTAAGCCTCTTATACCCATACATCATTCATATACACTTGCATTATGAACATCTAAGCAAGTGCAAATGTGCATGGAAGTATGAGTTATAGGTTTAGGGTTTAGAACCTAAGAGCTTCAATAGACCATGCAAAATCTTTCATGGCTTTCTAGTTTGGGTGTTGTCTTGTAAATTGTTCTTGCCTATGTGGATTCTTACTAATATACATTATCGTACTTGGACTCTCAAACAACCTAGCCAAGTAAGGCCATAAATTGTCCAATAGATAGGTATCAACAACTTCATAATCAAATGGGTGTGGCAAAATGTAGGAATATGGGACATTCCCAATGCACTTGTAAGGACAATCATCTATCAAAAGGGTGTTGTGCGGACCTAGCTCTCTAAACCCCAAATTGATCTCCTCCCACACCCTACTCATGTTCTTCATAACTAGATCTCGATTTGCATTCACCAAACGGGGAATGTTTGTAAACAAACATTTTTCAACACCCTAGACAAATCTTGGTTTGATCCCACTCCTTTCCCCCAACAAGAATTGAACCATGGGCTTCAAATTTGGTTGCTTTGTTGAAGACCATATGCCAATTTCAAATCTAGAATTGCACAATTCCAATAATTCCTAAGAATGTGGCCGTGGACTTATTAACTTGTTTCCACATTGCACTCAAGGAACTAATGGCTTCCACTTCCTACTGGATTTCACATGTGTCGCTTCACACAACAATCCGTTCACATTTAACACCAACAAATGGTGAGCCTTGTCAACTATCATATTCATTGGAAATGGATTATTGGAGGCAACCCTTAGCAAATTAGAACTCACCTTGGATGGCCCGTCCCTTGGCCCTTTGTTGCCATATTCCACCACTTTTTGGGTTTGTGTACTTGATCGTGTCTACCTATCCAAACTCACCAAATTATCATCATATCTAAATGATTGATTGGTTTGCACCACCACCGCTAGCTTTTCTTACTTGTCCTTGTTGGTAAACACATCACATGGGGTAACTATAGTTGTAATTACAACCAAAGTAGAGCCTTGAAACCCATGGTATTCTTGTTGTCTTTAAATTTTTTTTCATGGGCCTCAATGTTGTGTTTTTGTGATGCAATCATATCATTAGCCTCAACACAACCTCCCAACAAAGGACAACCAACATTAAAAGCCATTTTCTATCTAATGGAAAAATGGACTTAATGTTTGAGCATTGAGACCATGACAATAGTAAAAGATCTCCTAACAACCATAATTGAATTCATCCCATAACATGTATTAAATTATTGCTGCAACCTAGACCTAGCCAATTACAAGTGGTGAACCTAAATAGGAATGAAAGACTTGTAATTTTAATTAACATTATAAGTTGATTAAATAGTCAAGTCCCTTACCATTCCCATATTGACATCATTTTCATCTACTTGCTTGCCAACACTTGAATCGTTTTTTGCTTCAGATGCAAACAAATTATCGGATCTCATACTAATTAACGATTTAACCAAGATGTATATTTCTTACATCATAGTTGTTAGCTTGTTCTAACCATCCATTAGTTGATATGTGGTGGATTTAAACTTATCCTGGCCAATCATTAATTGATCTTGGGTAGATCTAAGTTCTTCAGTCGCCTTAATCATTTCATCATGGTTATTTTCCATTGCTTCCAATTGACACTCCAGCTTTGATGTCAATTTTTCCTATAGAGAACTAAGAACAAATCAAATTCCAAATTTAAAATGAACTTTGTGTATTTAAGCCTTAATGGCATTGATAGACCTTAATGGACTGAACGTACCTAATAATGTAGAATATGGAAACCGAATTATGAAAGACATCTAAACAAATCGCATGGGAATTAATATGACACATCAACTAAAGACATAATGTAATTGAAATAAAACAATGAGTGAATAATGTGGACCCCGCTTTGGGGTTACTTCACCCACCTCCACCTCGTGCCTTTTTCGCTTGGTGTTTTTTTCTTTTTTAGCTTCCTTCTGAATCTCATTTGATGTATGTTGCTTGGCTAGTTATGCCTCCTAAATCACACGCAAAAACAACACACATAATTATTCTAGTTTGATGTTAGATTAATATTTAAAATTTGAAAAGTTGAATCCATTTAAGATGAAATGACCAACTTGTAAAAACTTGGACATGCTTGTTCTTTATGGACATGACAAAATTGAATAACATGGCATAGGTGTCAAAAAAATACCAACCATTCCTTCGAACCATAGTCACTTGTTCATCCAACTTGACTTCTAGTCTTTTGAAGTGTTTGATTTCTTACCATTCATGCAGCCTTTTGAACATTCTCCTCTTGCTATAACATTTCCTTCAATTGTTCCCAATGTGCTTTTGAACAATTATGAGGTTGAAGTTCACCCTTTTCTATTTTATTTTTTCAACCACCCTCACCTCCCTTTCAACACAATCATAATTTAATCTTTGACATGCTTGTGGGCAAAGGGGTGATCTATGTATTCAAACCCCATTTTTAAGGCTTCTTTGATTACTTTTAACTTTTCAGCTGACTATGTCCGAATGTCATCAATTATCGGATTCAACTTGATGGCATATCCTCAAAGGGTTGTCAACCAACTATTCTTCCTACCACCCACAAGTCTGCCCTTTAGATTACATGGACAATGGGTTTGACATCCTTACCTTGAAGGGAAGCCACTTTAATCCCCAACCTTTTCATCACCTTGTCCATTGCTCGTCATCTTGCCCTTTGTTCTACTTGCTTAGAACGTCCACATTTAGAAAGAACATGGTTGTCTAGTTAGGCAGATGCATCGGTACTTGAAGCAACACATGCAAGGGACTAACCTCAACTAATTATTATAGTCTTTTTATTTTTGCACTGCATGTGGTTGTTGTAACATTACTTGTTACAGCACATTCTAGCTGCATTTGTGACATAGGTATTTGTGATGGAAATATATTCTAGGTGAGAATCCTTTAAGTTGTACCACATAGCACGAAAAGGGCTTAGTCCTTATTGCAGTCCTTTTTTACTTTGTATTTTGATCCCCATAAAAAATAATGAGTCAAAAGTTGTCAAAACTTTCAAAAGGACTATATTATAGACCATGACAATTTTAGATTCCATAAAATCATCCATAAATGTGTCTTTACATGGTAAAAAAGGACCAAGTTAAAAAGACAAAAAAGGGTGATGTTGTGACAAGATTTTGGTACACTTAAAAAAAATTGGACCCTTCCATGGTGCGCCTTGACTTGGCCTTGCAACATTAGAAACATATTAACCCTAGCCTATTGGCATTGTTGCATATTGTGTATGAATTGCCTAGATTTGTGGGTATGGATTAGGTGCTAATAGCTTCTATTGGTATTGAGTGGGTGTGAGTCTTATCGGCATTTATCCATACTGAGTTGGTGTTGCTTGCAATTTTTGGTAAGCAACAAATGTTATTATTTCTATTGGTGTAGGTATTCACATTGGCCAACTAGTAGGCCATTGGAAACCAAGGGGCAAAACTGGCAGAGATGTGGGAGGAATGGGGTTTTGGGGTGGTTGTCCATGAACCACATCACGATTCAACTGAACATTTTGGTGGGGTGGTTCTACAAAAAAAAACCAAAATGTAACTATTGAAGCTATGTGTTTTGTAAGAAAAATATGCAACCAAAAATAAGTGGTGAATTGAAAAATTAAAAAAATAATAAAAATCTATGAAGGTATTATAAATTGCACATAAACCTTTCCTCAACCCCCGGACTCCATGATGTTGTGTTTTAGTTAACATCCCATCTTCACCATCACTGGATTCATTTTAGTGTGAGGGGGTGGGAGATGTAAACATATTAGGCTTATGTTTATGCACTAAAGGGCCCACAAGTTGTCATCACCTCCTCCATCGCTTTGGTGCTTGCTTTTGCATTTAAATAACACAGTTAAAAAAATAGAAATTCAAGCACAAAACCATTTCAGCTCAATCATGTCTTTCTAAAATCACAATCTAGGCCTACCTAACTTTTCAAAAAATGGAACCAAATTATTAAAAGCAAAAGAAACATAAAAACTACTTTCAAAACATCAACAATTTAAGCATCAAATAAAGTGTAATTGTTTGAACTAGTTTTTGGAACCAATTTGTTTCAAAGCTGAATTTTGTCAATGAAAATATGTGGGATGATAATTCTATATGCATAATGCAATGATAAGAACTTCATGTGCCAATAAAACATTGTGACCAATAAAACATCTCTGAAAAAACATCACAAACAAGTTGATTGTTGATGAACTATTTGATTACTTAATTTGCAATGGTGTAAGCTTAGGGAAAACACAATTTTACAAGTACAATGGTTGAAAAAATAAGAACATGGACACATTTCCATACAACATTGGTGACGTCCTAACCTTAAAAACTATAATCTTCAACAAAACATTTGGAATTTCAAATGCTAAAAACTAACTTGAAGCATTTGAACAAGGTGAGGTTGGAATTCAAAAGAAATTACCTCCTTCATTTTCAGCTTCTTTCCACTCTCACTCAATATATTAGATTATACCTCATCTTGCACATCTGCTTCACCAAAATCAACATCTAGTTTCAATTCCTAGTTTGATTTTGAACCATTCGTTCCCTTGCTCTCTTCTAAAGAATTGCCTACAACAATTGTTGTTGCCTTTCCCTTATGAAGCCAAACATTACATTGAGGCTTCACAACAATCCCATCAACAAGCAGCTTCAACTTCTTATGAAATTGCGAAGTAAATTGGATAAAATTGTGTCCAATTTGCTTCTCACTACAACATAACAAGTTTAAAAAAACAAATGAACAAATGAGAGAAAAGGAGTGAAAATTATAGGTGAAATTTGAATTTTGAAGGTTTGGAACCCTTGGATGCAATTTGACAACCCAAAACTACATCCGAACCTCCACAACCTAATTCGACTTAAGTTGAAGATATAATATAGACCTAACCTATGCAAGCAAAAGTGCAAAAAACCAAAGAAATGATGAAGGAGACATTTTACTTTCAATATGAACAAAAGATGCTTTTGAACTTCGCATCATTTCTTGCCATCATTCGTTTCTTCACTTCATCATAATATTCTATAGGTGCAGCAAAAGTAGTCCCACCTTCCATTGTGTGTTCAACTACTTGATGTGTGGCCTCCATCGCCTCCTTGTCACTTTGGATTGTGAATGTTATTGCACGAGGTATGTAACAACCCTTATCCCACATCACAATGTTCTCCCACTCTCCATTATCTTTTTGATGAAAAACTTGACTTCTACACCATATAATTACAATACACCCTTTACATCTAAAACAATCACAAGTGTATTTTGCCATTTTTTTTTTGCCAAATCCCTCTTGAAAGACATTTTGCAACATTGTTGAAAACTCCATTGCTTCTAAATGTGCCTACTCCTGCAAATTGCCTTCAAAAATGTAATGGCATAACTACTAATGTAAAAATCTAACCAAGGATGAAACAATACTCTCATGAAATCCTCATTGATTTATACAAAGCTCTACAAACCTATGGTTTATAGGTACTTCACTATCTATGACTAAGTATGATTGAAATAAATCATATGAAGCACATAGATGTAATACGGTATAACCAATGAGAAAATTTATGTAAATAGATGGGAGTCCTAATTTTAACATAATAAAGTTAAGTGCAAATTGAAACGTATTATTACCTTGCCTTAAATGCTATGAGGCATGATAAATTACCCTTCCACAATTATGCAAAAATTATTTATAAAAGGGCTTTTATTTTTTGTACTGCATTTTATGTGGAATTTGGTGCATTAAACCAAATTACACACATTTTCATAACATCATACCCTAGTCCCTTTGGTAATAATATTTTTTCTTGAACTTGAAGGTGTTATCAATTTGTTAATGTGGGGCAAGAAATAGTGTTATTCGTGAATTTCTATATATGAATCAAAAGTTGGTGTCTTATTTTAAAGATCATAATTTGAATTACAGATCTTTATTGTATGTTGTGGGTATTATACTATGATTGTGTTTGGGTTAATCAAATGAAAAAAATACACAATTGAGCAAGAATTATTTGGAATAAGTTGTAATTATGTAGAATTGCTTATTGTGGGATTGATTTCAATGTCAAAACAACCCCTACTTGAATAAAGTTTGTTTTTTACAATTTAGGGGGTTAAGAAGTGTTTTGAGCCTCAACATTAGGCATAAATTTTTTATTAACCAGAATTGATTTAAGAGATCCTGAATGATTGTTATAACTAAACACTTTGAATGTGTAGTTGGATGAATCATACACAAACTAAAAGTCTATGCGTTTGAGCCACAATTTGTGTGTTGTTTTTAGTATTTTAAATTGAATTGCAGATCTTGAATGAATGTTGTGGGATTTATACTATGATTGTGTTTAGATGAATCAAATGACAAATTACACAATTGAACAATAATTATTTGTTAACGGGCTATAATTCAATATCCAAAATTGATTTAAAGATCATGAATGATTGTTATGCTTAAAACACTTGGCATGGGGTTGTAGTTTTGTAGAATTGCTTATTGTGCAATTGACTCCAGTGTCAAAAATGCCCTTACTTGAATAATGTTTTAAAAATAGGGATGGTGAAATCTTGGTATTTGAACTTCAAAATTGGGCATAATTTTTTTAATTAATATCCATAATTGTGTTATAGATCCTAATTGATTATGTAATTGGATTCATATAGAAACTTAAAGTCTATGTGTTTGAGCTTGAAACTTTTGTGTTGTTTTTAATATCCAACATCTATTTAAAAGTACTTTCACACAAATATTGTCACTTCTACAAATTGATTGTTTCATTAACTTGCCTTAAATGTAAATGCATGATTATAGATTGATTAAGTACCCTTTCACAATTGAGTAAAACTAATTTGGAATGGGGTTTTATTTTTGTAAAGTTTTATTTTGTGGGATTTGGTTCTTGGAGCCAAATTTCAAAAGTGTAAAAAACATTGCATGTGGGCTGAAAAAAGTGATTTCCAATCAATTGGTCTTTAAGCTAGCATTTTGGGCTTAACTTTTTTTGTATCCAAAATTGATTTGTAGATCTTGAAGCCTATCATGGAAAACACATTGAATGTGTAAATGGATGAACCGTAGTCACAAAATATTGGGTTTATAAATGTTGAATGGTTGGCACATTTTATTGTAGGCACTAATGTGACATGTATTAGGGTGAAATGTCAAGGCTAGAAAACGTAGTTGTTGGAGCCACAAATGATGCAATGGCATGTGGCTACCCAAGTTTTATTTGAAGCTAAAGAACTTGAGGCAAACCTGTAAAGTTTAACAAGTTATGAGTGCCCATGCACCCATCGCCATGGTGGAAGAAAACAAAGCCATGTCACAATTAAAAAACATTTGAGACAAGATGGACAAGATCCATATTTCCAGTCACCAATGGTGGTATGCATTTCATGAACATTTTAATGAATCTGGAATTTTGTTTGAACACATAACATTACCTAGATTTATGTGTCAAGGTTTAGTCTTATGATCTAGGGCATTGATAGGGATAACATTGTTGGCATTCATGGTATTGTTATCATGTTACTAACTTGGTGTTACCACATTGGTTGAACTATGGGCAAACACCAAAAAATGGAAATGCACCAAGCACTAGTGATTTTCAAGTGGAGGCAAATGGGAGTTTAAGAAGCCCACCAATAATGTCCAATTTAGGTGATCTTCCAACCACTCTTGACTTAGAAGTTCAAGTTCACAAAATGGTTGTTGAAGCCTTTAACACAATCAATAGGTTGTAGGAAGTATCTGAACAACAAAACCCAAATGAAAATCAACCTTTGGAAAATCTAATGGCCACAAACAATGGCAATATCCTAGTTAACCAAGGAAGACATGAAGCTATAATGGAATCAATGCTCACAAAGGCATCAACCCCTTTGTTTGAAGGATCATTTACAAGCATGTTGTCAGCCACATTACTCTTGTTGAATTTGAAGACAATTCATGGGCTAACCAATGTTTTCATGGATGAACTATTTTCATTATTGCAGAAAGAGCTACTTCCAAAAGGGAACAAGACGCCAATCACAACTTATGAAGCTCTTAAGTTGATCAAGGAACTTGGTTTAAGTTATGATTCCATTCACACATGTACTAATGGTTGTGTGTTTTTTTTAGGGACCTTGAAGGATTCAAGAGTGTGTCCAAAGTGTAATACTTCTAGGTTTGTGGACGAATCACAATGTGTTCCATGGAAAGTGCTTCGACACTTCCCCTTGATTCCAAGACTACTATGATGTACATGTGCAAATTATTGGCGGAATTATTAACTTGGCACAAACATGGAGCAAGCACATATGGGTTAATTTGGAATGTGCCAGATTCTAAGTTTTAGAATCACATATCTGAAAAATGGCCAAAATTTGGAATAGAACCATGGAACATCATATTAGGGTTGGCATTAGATGGGGTGAATCCATTCGGAGATTTGAGTTCTTGCCATTCTACATGGCGAATTGTTCTATTCAATTAATTACAATCTATCCCCGTGGCTAGTAACAAAATGTTACTTTCTAATGTTGGCCTTAATAATTCTTAGTAAGGAATCTATATATAACAAGTGGAAATATGGATGTGTATTTGGAGCCTCTCATTGAAGAATTTCAAAAATTGTGGAAAGGTGTTTCAACATTTGGTACACATCAAGGGGCTACATTCAACTTTTAAAAAATGTGCATGTGAAGCATACATGAGTTTCTAGCATATGGCTTATTTGTAGGATGTGTGACCAAGGGTTTAGTGGGATGCCCACCTTGTGGCCCAACAACCAAATCTCAGTCTTCTAGAAAATTCACAAAAGTTGTATACTGTGGGAGCCACTTCCACTTGCCAAGGAATCATCCTTATCGATGAGCTCAAGGTGCTTTCAATGGGGAAACAAGGATTGAGCTCGACCCATCCATGTTACTACAACATATACCATAAAGTGAGGAAGGAACAAAGAACATGGCTACAAGGTTCGAGAAATAGAGTTGGTGCAAAACAAGACCTGGTACATAAAAATGGTATCAAGCAACATAACATCATGTTTAAACTCCCATATTGGGAGGTAATTCTTGTTAGCCAAAATATTAAATTTGATTTGAATAAGTCATGATGTAACATGACTCCCAGCTAGTTGTGTGATATGTTGATTTAGATGAGAAAATCATAGATACTAGATATAAACAAAGGTTAATGTGGTCCATATTTTGCTAGGGACTACTCATTCGCAACACCCTACATGTCATGCATTGACATATGTGAAAATGTTAGAAGAACTATCTTTCGCACCAAGGATACTCTAGCAGTGTGAGAAGACTTGGAACAATGTGGCAAACAACCACATTTGTGGCTACAAACTAATGGGGTTGGCTTCATTAAACCTATAGATTCATATGTTTTAACAAATGAGGAAAAAGGAAGGTTCCTGCAAATTATTCTAAACTTGAAAACTCTAACTCATTATGTGTTTTCATTGACGAAATGAGTCTAGAAAGATGGGGATCTTAAAGGAATGAAATCACATGATTTTCATGTAATGATGCAAGACATTTTTCCATTATGCATGTGCCATTTAATGGCCAAGGGTTGTAGAATGGCCATCATTCGTTTACGTTGTGTGTTAAAAAAACTTTGTGCAAAAATTGTGGACCCGAAAACAATGGATGATCTCAAAAATAATGTGGCAATCACATTAGTTTTGCTAGAGAAAGAATTTCCTCCTTCCTTCTTTGATACCATGATGCACCTTTTAATCCACTTTGTTGAAGAATTGGAAATTTGTAATCCAGTGCATACACAATGGATGTGAGAAAAAAAACAAGGCTCGAAAGCAGCATGGCAAAAGGTTACACCATAGAGGAGGCATTAGGTTTTTGCACATAACATTTATAAGATTTTATTGCCACAAAACGAAGGGTGATGGCAAAGAATACATGTTTATGGTTGAGAAAGTGGTTGAAGAAAATGGGCACCCATGGAAATTAAGTGTAGACCTTCGAAACATGGCCCATTCTTTCATCCTTCAAAATGTGGAGTTGATGGGTCCATGGTGCTTATAAAACATTCTAAACCCTAAACCCTAAATATTCAATATTAAGTTACAAATTTGAACGAGATTTACATTGGAAATGAGTTGCAACATTGATTTTGATATCTTGGTTGTTATGCAACTTGTTAAATTTACAATTTGTGATGATGGAAGTGCAAAATAGAAATTGGGATTCAAAATCAAAAGAAGCAAGAATTTTTATGTGTTATTGATCAATCTCAAGGTAGAGCTCATGTATTCCCAAGAAACCTAACAAAAGTTGCCCCTTTTCCAATATGGGTAAGAGGTGCCATATCTTCAGCTATCAAAGATGGTGTGGTAGTTGATAAAGAAGTCATGCATATGTCCATGCCATTGAATTTAGAAGCTACAACATATCAAACAAGGTATGCATTTACAAACCACCTCCAAGTTTCAAATGGTGAAGATCACTTAACTACAAGTGATTGTGGCATTGTTGTTACATTTTAACAAGAATGTGTATCGGGACCAAATGATCAACAACCTATTGTTGCAAAGTTGGAATACATGGGCTAGATTGAAAAGGTTCTTCAACTCAATTACGGGGTACTAAACACCATTGTGTTTTTTTGTAATTGGGTGAAAGCAAATTATATTGGGAATAATGCAACAATAAAAAAAGATGAGTATGGTTTCACATTTGTGAATTTCACCTCCCTTATTCCCATTTCAAACCAATCCATTACATTCCCAATTCATGTGGAACAAAGTTTTTTTTCTAGTGATCCAAAAGAACAAAGGTGGAAAGTAGTTTTATGTAAAGATCCCCACGAGAAACAAATGGCAGGAGGTGTTAAATTTGACCCTCAAACCCTATATATGTTTAGCATTGAGATTGATGATAGGTACACTAATTTACAACATCCAATATCATTTCCAGAAGCAACTCAAATAACCACAGTTGTAGGAGGTGTCCCACTCATGCTTGCAAATTTGGTAGATGCTACCACTAATGAAAGGGATCAAAATAGTGATAGTGATCCACACAATGGATCAAGTAACTCTGAAAATGATGGTGATGTACCTTGATGTGGTCACTAGTGTACATTGGTTTGATGGAATCAATTTATTTTGGAGTTATACATGTGTTCATTTGGGTCACTATAAAATAAAAATTATAGATCATAGTATTTGAATAGTTCAAGATTAACATATACTTTTGATGAATTTCTATGATCTATAAATTGTGAAATATTAGTAAGAAAATAACATTTCATATTAATATTTATTCCACGACTTCATTGCATTTCCCTATTTTTCAATTGTTATCCCTATTTTTAAAAAATAACAAAAAATTATAAATACTAATATAAAACAAGTTAATTGAACTATATGTTGTCATTTGTTTAAGTTCACATAATAATAATTTTGTTTTTTTCAATCGAATATTACCACATCATTAAAAAAATAACACTATAATCACATGTGTCCTACTGTGATGACTAATATTAGTCATGTTAGTTGTATTAGTCAACATAGACACCTCCACATGAGTGCCACTTTTGCCACACATGAAATTTGTTGTTAGATATGACTATAATGCTAATTTTTTTAGACATAATGGACATTGTTACTTTTAATGTTAGTCATAATGGGTAGAATTAGTCATTTTAGACAGATGGTCTACTCCTGATCTTGACTCTATAATCAACATAATCATGACCAATGCTAGTGGTGTAAAAACCATACTTTTGTAGTAGTGATGGAAAAAAATGTTAGGAATGGATAGATATGTATTTTGGTGGGATTGGTAATCCTCTAGTCTTTAATGAGAAGCCACACAACTACATGACATCATTTGAGAAGGAACTTTTAGGCTTTAGACGAGGGGTAGCTGTTTGAAAGGGAATTTTTAAGGTTTAAACACGAGGGAGCTATTAGGGTTTAGGCTTTTGAAGTTGAAATGAACTTGGTAACTCAAACTTTGTTGCTCAAACCTTAACATCTTTTAGGGTTTCACAAGGTTTCATCATCTTTCAGAGTTTATGTTTTTTGCTTCATTTTCATATAACTTTGTCTCAAGTCGAACGACATGCCTTTGCCTTCATTTCGAATTTTGGTGGTTTAAAGAAATGCTTCTACATTTGAAAGGTGAAAGAGGTGAAAGGTCGATGATTGATGCCAATTCATATCCAAGAAAAAGAAAGACATACACAAGGTAATTTGGTTCATTATGAAACTTACTTCACAACTTCGTATTTGCTTTCAAGATTAACAATTGTTGACCTTCCTTGACTAGCAACTTTTGTTATGAAAAAGGTTTAGGTTCCTTTTCTTGCTAATATTTCTATGCTAAACCATCATAACCTTTGGATTCTATGATGAGACGGGTGTTTTTTTGCAAGTGTCCTTTCTACTAAAGTCTAACATGTCAAGTTTGTATTCTTTGTTTAGCTTCAGCTTCCAAGTAGCTTTGTAAGTTATAAACTTCAATTTAACTTCTTTTATTCCCTACCCACATGGGGTAAGCTTGGCTGACATGTGCGTTTTGAATAGTGTTTTCCAGATCTCTCATTTAGAAGCAAAAGATTTCATTTAGTTGCCCATTATATGGCCATCTTTCTAGCTATTATTAAGAAACAAAAATATCTAGAAGTTGGATTTTCTTCCCTTAGAAATTTAGTTCATTTAAAAGTTTTACATTGCCATAAAGGAATGAAGGAAATTTTATTAGTGTTACACTATTATGTATGTGATTTGTTAGGAAAAATGCCATACAAAAGGTCGACTTCACCTTTTGGAGGTGCAGGCCGTGCTAGAAACTGCACTACAATCTTCTTCATGTGAAAGGGACGAGTATGCAAAGAGACTTTATGTGGTTATCCATGATGCATTTGAAACTAATCCATTATGCTTGTAGAAATCACATCTCCAGTTCAACCACAGATCACAAGTTCATAGCCCATTTATTAATCATAATCGTGAATGTGGTTGTCCACCTTTTTTTATTGTGCATTAAGTTGTTACACATGTTTTCAACAAAGTAAGTCATGTAGGAGCTTGATAAGGATCCTATTGATCACTTATTATCTTAATTCTAATCATGTAATTGCACCATCTCCTTCCTGCCCAGACCCACCCCTTAATTTGAGCCACATGTATCAAATTCAATGCTCACAAGATGTGTATTAGTACACCAAAATGGAACTAATAATTTTGAAGGTTGTTATCTAAATATATTTTATTCCAAACTAAACAATGTGAACTATGTCATGATTATGTGTATGTCAGGTCTTCATGCATTCAATTGTTTCAAATTGGGGTACAAGGTGGACTAGCCAATTGGATTGATTTTCACTCCTACTACTTTGAGTCTTTATAATGAAATATTCACATTCTTGATGCACATTAAACTCATTGTCTATGGATTGGAAGATACATGGCAGTATTAAGTCACGTATGGTGTTTGTCTTGTTGTCCAGTTAGGTTTATGTCAATCACTTATGGCCCATATGCATGTACATTTTCCAGATAAGCCTATGTGACTCTAGTCTTTGACAAAACATATCGCAAGTAGTTCTAGCAACATAAACCTTCAAGTTTAGTGAAAATTAAGATATTTGAATTTTCTATTTTTTTCAATGTAAGTTGGCATTTGTCTACTTTTTGACTTTATTTGCCATGTTTTCAACTTCGACCTCATGACATTGTATTGCTTTAGATGGTATAAAGGGATTTATGTTTGATGTGAAATTTAGGGGCACCATTAGGAATTTTCATTTGTACCAAGTTCCATTATTGTCATTAATGGAGAGTTTGTCTGCTTGATATGCAAGTAATAGGATGTTCCTTTGACAAAAGAAGTTAGTCTTTAAATTATGAAAAAGAAAAGAAGAGGAGGCTACATTCTTGAGGTCAATTTTTATTAACACTTTGTTAACACTATTAATTTTTGTTAACATTTCTTTAGTTTATTCTTGGAAAACAACTTGTTGTATGAAGCATGGCTCTAAGGCTTGTGCAAGGTGGATGCATGTAGTAAATAGGGCATGTTGTGATTGTAGTCCAACATTATGTTGAGTCCCAACTTCGTCATGTTGTTTGGGGAAGATTTTTGACCTAATCTCGCAATAGCTATGCACTAATCATTTAAAAGTGAAATAGTCACATGCTACCAACTTTGTGTTTCCTGGGCTACTATATCTAATGGTTCAAAACAATGTAATTTTTATTTTATTCAAAGGACTCTAAATTGTGAAATTTAATAGCCTTCAAAAGTTTACCAAATATTGCAACACATCCACAAATGGATATATGAGCATAGCTACTACACACCTTTATTTTTGTGATCCATGATGCAAATTTTATTAATGAAAATTGACTTAGAAGGCTTGTTCTAAGTTTCACAACCTGGATTCATTATAGATTTGGTCAATTTTGTAGGCATACCATCATAAACAGTTTGCAAAGTCAAAAAGTGTGTTACGCAAAATCCTTTTAGGTTTTTTAGAAGCATTTGATAGCCCTTGCCCATGCCCTTATCCATACTAGTTTTTATGATTTGTGAATGCATTTCGATTCTCCTTGCACCTTGTGTAGTTGAGTGGTTCTAGTGCAATATATTGTGATAATGGAATAGGGTCATAAACATTTCTCTTGAAATTTTGCTTCTTGGGTGTTTGTTTGAAGGATTATAACCATGTTAAGTGGGATTTTCTTTTTTTGGGGGGGTGGGAATGGGGCTTGGAGGGTTTGCAAAATATAGGGATCCAAATAATTATACATCAATTTACTACAACATGTTCTTCTTAAGCATCATGCAAAGTTAGATTGGATTGTTGATCCAACATTGGTAAAATTTCAATCATTCTGCATTGGTGGTAAACCCCTTGTATCCTACTGTTAGGATTGGATTTTTGGTTAAAAGGAGGATCTTACAACAACTTATTAATCCACATTCCATGTTTCTTATTTTCTTAAGTTGTTGCAAACCAATGTACATGCATGATTTTAAAGTTTTTTATTTGAAAGCTTTTGATCTTTTTTTATTGTGACATATGTGGGTTCCCTATTTATTAGATTGTTAAGGTTATTGTTGTTGGATGTTCAATTGTAAACCATTGACCAATTCTTTTTTTGCTTCTTTGTAATTCAATAGTTGGAATGTGCATGCACGTCAATGCAATTAAATCTCAAGCAGAACTAAGTCTGTCCATATAAAACAAGTAAGAGAAAAATAAACAAGTTTAGTCCAAGAAGGTTGACACATGTAAAAAGGTTTAAAGATGAATGATAGATATAAGAGCAATGAAGAATTGTGGAAAGATGATAGAAAGATGTTGAGAAACAACATAAACACTCAACTCAAATACATGCTATGAAAACAAAAACAGATGCCCTTCATCAATCTTTATAACCATGCATGAGGAAATAGTGGGAAAATGAAAAGTGAGGAGGGTGTACACATGACATTGCAATCCATTAAAAAAACATTGTATGGTTTTTTTGGACTTATTTCAAAAACATATGTGTTGTAAAAGGTGCTTGGAAATCCTATTGTTGTTGATTTTGTTCCAGAGTCCATAAATAGTTAAAATTCAATACTAGTTATGGCTCAAAGAAAAATTATCAATGGCCTCATGTCAACCTTGGGTGATGTGAAGAATCGTTATACATTTGCAAAACTTGTTATTAAACATGCATTGTTGATAGTTGCCATAAACTCTATTGAGAGTAACACATCTCTTAGATAGAAGGCCCATGTTCTAGGTGTTCACCAACATAATGTTTCCTTAGTAGTAGAATGTAGTAGGACATGAACTCTACTAACATTTTCTCATGGACTTTGTTCAAAAGATACGAAGGATTGATTGTTTAAGCATTGCCACAATAGCTGTTGTGCAAGCATGGTGGGTTGCAGAGACTAAGATTAATCTTGACAAAAGGAAAATGACAAGCAAGCAAATAGGCTTGATGGGGAATCAACCCATTTCTTAATGGAATCATACGTGAGTAATAACATCTCAAGTTGCATTTTAAGTTTTTGTTTTAAATTTTTCCGTATTTCAATTCTGGACTATGGAGTTTCAACTGTAATGGATTAACAAGGGATTGATAGTGTTGGTGATTTCTAATGGACCCATAGTGGATTCTTGGTGGACTGATAGAGGACTAAATAAGATTCATGTGGACTAGCAGTGGCTTCTTGGTGGACTAATAGAAAACTAATTAATCATGTGGACTTGCGATGGATTACTAATGGACTAATATAGGATTAATGGACTTCCAATGGATGTTGTGGTTTTATAGTGGAGTTATAATGGACTAACATTGGATTAATGGTGAACTAAGAAATGTTGAATGTGGTGACAAGAAGAATTTGAAGAAGAGAATGCACAATAAGCTTTTGGATATGGATATGAGTGTGGTGGGTACACACTTCTTGCCTAATCTTCATTTTTTACTTCAACTCCACAACCTACCAACAACTCCTTGTGTCTTGCACATGCCCCAGTCATTTATTCATTCATCATTCTTTCTTTAGTCCTCACCTCTCTGAAAGCTAGGTAAATCCCCCATAGAAACTAAACATATGAAGAAGAATGAAATACTCTTAAAAATAGATGAGATTCACTCAGTCTCTTTCACAAGAGGAAGGAATGAGTTTGAATGTTGTTGAGCTTGTATTTTGGGATGTTGCAAATGGGTTCTATGAATGACATTAATCCGAACAACCACAATTTAGGGCATAATGAAGACTTCTATGTTAACACCTCACTGATGGCCATTTGTGGCTTACAACTGTTGAGTATCACCCCATTCCATCACCATATATGGATATTCCTCCTAGCACCAAGGTACCCCTATTATTAACCAATTCTTGCATGCTGCTATTTTTCTGTCATAATTTGATTTGAAGATCTTTTGTCATGTTTGAATTTTTTTTCAGATGAAACTCAAGGATTGTAATAACCTTGCATCAATTCGCATATTTGACTATTGCATAAGAAAATGTGGGCATCTTGATGCACTAGCACATAATGCATGCAAATTGGTTGAAACATCAACGCTTCCCATTTCTTGAGCTACTTCATCATTCTACCATTTTCATTCAAGACATGAATTTACTTGTTGACATACATTACAAGTGGGGGAGCCGAGGATGGGTGGGTGGGGAGAGGGGGGCGTGGAGTGTAGGTTGTGCTCCAAGGTGCAATGGCTATACATAATGGGATTGCACTTCTTGAACCAAATTCAATCCGTGTGGAAGGGGGCCATGTGGCCAACATTGCATGAGGCGTGGGTGATGCAGAAGAAGTATTCAAGGAGCTTGGTTTGTGCTTCCTTGGATGGTGTGATAGGACCACCCCCCTTTCGAACCTTGCCCCTTAAGGGAGCCCAAGCAGCCTCAAATCTAACTAGCCATCATGGTGAGCACACCTCTCATGATAAGCATGTTGTTGATTAGATAATTTCCATGATAATTTAAAATAGTAACTTGGAGCCAAATATAGAAGGCACAAATCTTTGATTTTGAGGTTTTGGGTAAAATCTTGGTCTTTAGAAGATTTAACATCAAGGTAATCAAATAGTTCATTTTGTAGTTTGTTTTTCACAATTTGTAAAACATTTTGCATGAACCTAAAGAAGAAAGAATTTTTTTTTTAGTGACAAAGTTAGGTTAGGTCAAGAAAATTCTTATTGGTTTTTGTTCTTTCTATTGGTGCAACATCAATTTCCATATCAACATCACTATTGTCAAACTCATTTGATCCTTAAAAGAAAGGGTTGAAATGGTAGCCAAGTGCGAGTATGACAAGAATTGTTGATGCCAAGCTACCCAACCCTCACATTAGACTAGGAACATAACCATACAAACTAATAACAAGGCCATAGGCTAAACCAGAAATGTCTATTGCTCTAAGTAAATATTAAAAACTAATCACCCACAATCCATGTTAATTGACAACGATTTGATGGATCAACTTCAACCACCAACAATTGCTTCAACTTCATTTTATGAGCATGGGGGGCCACCAAATGAAAAATCAGGTATTGACTAATGCACATTACCAATTCATGTTATTTTCTTATTCTTTATGACTATTTTCAACTCCTCCAAATTGGTAAGCATTCTAATTAGTTACTAAAAACATTTGAGTTTTGAAAGTATGGGAAACACTTTACATGGGTTTATTAATCTTCAAAATTGTTTGGAATTGTCGGAAATAGAAGTTCTACATGTCATGGTTTCATCCTACCACAAATTTTTTAGCAAATGTGTATGTGTGCATGGCAAAATCTACAAGGGATGCTAGAGATGGGAAGTTGGGAGCAACCTTGAGTACACAAGTGCTTTTGTAGAATCAAAAAGCAACATAGAAGCTCTTAGAGAAAATGAGTGATTCTAGATTTGGGGTGGAGAGAGGTTTTGCTAGAGGGCGTGGAAGAGGTTCACACTAAGGGGTCCAACATGCATTTGATGACCAGGATGAACAAGTGATGACATTCAATGAGTGGGAAGCCTTGAAGGCCACATCTAGTTTTCTTGCAACTATAATTCTTAGTGACCAGGAGCTTGCTTGGAAGTAACAACAATAGTTTAATTTGAAGGACTCACGAGTAAAGTTCTAATCTTTCACTGCTTGCAATGTTGAGATGGTATCTTATAGTTGTCGATTCATTCTCAAAGGTACATGGTTAATTTCATTTCACCTTTTTGATGTGTATAGGTTGAAAGATGGATAGTTTTTTCTTAGAATGAGTAGTTAATTTGTCTTTAATTATCTATGATTGTTGCATGTCCTTGTTTTTTAACATGAGATTATGAGCACAAAGTTGCATCTTCTAAGTTTTGGTGATTCTAAAAGTTTGTAACCAAAACCTTATCAAAATTGTACAATATATAAGGTTGCTTCTATTTATTTACCACTAGTTTGACCTACTATTGTTTCCCATATTTTTGGTGTTTTCTTTTAACCATAGGATTTGCAAAATGTAATATCAAGAGGAGGCAAAGTATCAAAACTAAATACATTCAATACATAAGCTTGGGTAGTATTTGAATTATGTTGGAGGTTGTCATGTCAATTGTAGTTAGTACCATCTAGAAGGCAAAGATTCTACTAGCAAAAATTAACACAACAAACACTGGAAAAAAAATTTGTTTCAAAAGCTGAAATCGTAGTATTATGTGAACTACTAAACATTGGCAAAAATGAACTAGAATATAACTTGGAAGTCTAAAGCTATCAAGTTAAAAAAGAATCAACAACAATGTTGACCTAGGTTTATAAGTACTATAGAAATGTTGTCCCAAAATGGACAATATTGTTTCCAAGTATTGTAGATTTGTTGTCTCAAGACAGATATTGTTTCCAAGGTCTATAAAATTGTTTTCCAAAAACAAACAATATTATTTCCAAGTATTATAGAACTCACTACTACAAAACATGGTTTTTCAAATGGTTTAGGTTGAGTAATTGGTCATTTTTTACTAGTGGACATGTCCATTTTGATTAGAGGCCCAAAACATGTTTTTTTGACCAATCAAGTTGACTAAAATGATTTATTTGACTAATATATCCAATTAATTTAAATAATTTTAATCAAAATTGCCAATGGGTTTTAATCAAATGGGACATCTAATCAAATTGAACATAAAAAATAAACATCATTAGTCAAAATGACCAATGTTCTTTAGTCAAATGGGACATCTTATGCCTAATACATACTTACCTCCTACCTCCCATTTATAATCCTACAACCTACCAACCTACCTACCCACCTACCTAGATGTAATACCTACCAAACCACACACCCGCCCACCTACATACATAATACCTACCTACCTACATATTAACTACCTAACTACCTACCCACCCACCCACCTACCTAAATGTACTACCTACTTACATATCCACCCACCTATAACCTACCTACCTTCATACCTCATAGTCTTGTAACGAAATGTCGAAATAAACATGTGAAATTAAAAAATTGACAAAACTTGAATACCTTTTGATGGTGTGGTCCATTGGTTAAAATCTTGGTTTATCATTGGGGAGGTCAATGGTTCAATTCATAACATTATAACCTATGTACATGTTTAAATGGTTAAGGTAGGTAGGGTAGGCTAAATAGGATATACTAAGTTAGGTTAAGGTAGCTAGGTCAAGTAAGATAGGGTAGGTTAGGGTAGGCTACCACCTACCTACCTACATGTAACAATTTTTTTTCATATGGGCAAAAATTTGACTAGTCAAAACGACCAGTCAAATGGTCCATAATATGTTAATAAAAAAAACCATCATAGTCACAATGGACATGTCGATATCAACTTGTCCAAAATAATGGAATGGTCTTTCTTATGCCTATTCAAATTGGGTTTTTTTTACTAGATTTGCTAGTAAAAAAGTACCATATTTTCTAGTAGTGAATTATTGTTCCAAGACAAACAAACAAATAGAATGCTCAAGTGTTTGCAAACATTATGTTGAAATGACACATTGCAATTTAAATCAAATTAATGAAATTGTAATATTGTTGTCATAGTTAGCTACCCAAGGTTTGATTCGAAATGTGTTTGCCCATTGCTTCTAAGGTGATAATAAGGAAGGCATCATTCTTTTCATCAATGAATATGGAACTTGATATTCTATACACTCCCATTTTCCAAGTCTAGTAAGTGACATTTTTCCACACACAACACATAAAACTAAACTTCTAAAGTTATTTTAGAAATGGGGATTCACTAGTTTTGGTTGAAAATGGTAGAAGTTTTGGATGTTTTACATTTGACAAAGAGTTGGGGAATATGGGCATATTCATAATTAGGGTACCCAAAAGGACGATCTAATAGAAAAAGGATTGCAAAGGACTATTTTGGATTTTTATTTACTATTTCATGATTATAATGGATTGGTATATGATTGTAACTAGAATGATGTCATGTTAATCTAATAAAAAAATCCAAGAATAGATTGGATATAATATTTATGTCTTTTTGAGTCCTTTTAAACAATTTGAATCCTTGTTTGAATTGTAATTTTCATCTTAAAGGAATCAAAATGAATGTATTAAATAATACAATTGACTTCAATTTTCTTTCATGGATAAGTAATGCATACATCTATGTTTGACAATGTTCATATAATGCATTTGCTTAAATAATGTAAGACATATAAAAAATTTAAAGGTTACAAAATCCATTTTGAAAGGGCTATAAGCAAAATGATTCCTTTTTTCCATTTGGTTGATTTTTTCTATTCACTAGGCTTAGAATTTGTGGCCCCAAGTGTTGACAAAATGTGCAAGAAATTTTCATGCAAGGAAACATGTTAAGTTGTATATAAAAACTTATGTATTCATTTTTTTCATTTTTGGTTTTTTAACAAAATACTTATGTGTATTTACATACACATGTGAAAAACCACCACCACCATGAAAACTATCATAATTTGAATTATCCAATATCTCTCACTTAAATTTATTCCATTTAAATTTTGTATTTGGAAGATAGCAAAAACAAAGTCCTTGAGTCCTATGGTGAAAAAATGGTACCTTGATTGTCAATATGCCCATATAGACAACATTATATTGTGGAGTTACAAAATCTCATAGTAAACAATATCAATATATCACTATTGAATGTGTTTGCAATACCAAAATATGGGGTTGGAAGAGTAATTTTTGACAACACAACATTATCATACATTGTGCAATGAGCATATGGTGCAAGTCATTCCCTTTCCTTTCCCAATTTAGAATTGCCCAATAATTCCACTTAGCTTTTTTAGTGCCCAAGTTCATTGGTTATATGCAACATATCCAAATCCAAATGATCTAATCTAATGATCATTTAGATGAGTTATTGTGTTTGTATTCCCCAATTGATAGCCAATCCAAAAGACTCATGCAACAAAGCTACATGCTTGGTCCATTTTATTATTTATGTTGTAGTGTTAAAGGCACCCATAACACAATGAAACATCATGTGGGAGCTCACAAGTATAAAGCATCCTACCTCATTTATGGGAATAATATATCTCCCCAAAAATCATAGATGATTAAACATTTCAAACTATCTTGATGTTATGAAAAAAATAAAGCCTCTACCCACTTGGCAACTTGATTTCATAGACAAATGGAAGCCCAAAACCTAATCATGGCATATTGTTCCATTTAAAAAATTCAAACAATGTATAAAACAAAACATAGAAAATTAGTGAAAGTTACAACTTCATTCAACTGTCATGGGCCAAAAGATAATAATTGAAAATCTGGGAAATAAGATTTTAAGCATAGGGGGTAAATTACTAGTTACCTCTAGAATCCATTCTCATTTACACTTGAGTTGTCCCTTGTTGGCTATAACTATTATTCTCATGTTTTTAACAATGGAACACCTTTTTAACAATATATACTTTTGGCTTCTTAAGTTTTTTTTTGTTGGAGAGTTAACAATATGGCATGGCATTGTTACTTCCATGACAAGACCCTTGCTTGGCCCAAATGTTGTAGCTATTGTCGCAACCCTAGGTTTAGGCTCGCAACCAAAACAAAAAAGTTACAAGGTTATGGCCCAAGAGGAAGCCCGGGAGTGAAGGCAAGAGAAAGCCCGAGAGTCACATCACATACTCCCGGGAATGTTAGAAAGTGTGAGGGAGTATGAGGGAGTGAACCCTCACACTCCCAAGGCAACTCCTACTTTGGAAAATGGAGTCCTGGTGGACTCCTAAAACTTCAAAGAGAAATTACAGGGGCCAAAACTCAATGTCTTGTGACGCTCTTTACATCATTGGAAAGCTATTGAAACGTAGATGTCTAAAATGGGCTTGCATTACTCATTTGGATATCTGAAACACAAGTTATGGCCAAAAGAAGGGCTAGGAGTCAAACTGTTAGTTTGACTCCCGACCAGAAGAAGTCGGGAATCGACCCAATTTACTTGACTGCAGGGGGGCGTGCCACATACCATTGGAAAGCTCTCGACGAGAGCTACAACTTTGCTTTAGATCACATTGCAATCCAAGGTCTGCTCGCAAAGTTATGGGGCTCCAAAGTCACGGGAGTCTCATTTGGCGCGATTTCGAGACTCCCATTCGGGAATCCCGAGAGAGGAAAACCATTTGGATGTAAGCTCCATGGCCAGCCACAAAGTATATTATAAGGGGGAAGGTGGTGGCTTCCCCCAAGTCCGGGCCGTGGTGAATCTAATGTGTCCGTGTTGCCCGTGGTTCATCCTAACACCCTTGGTGCTCCAACTATGCACTAACCACTTTGTGTGTGTTGTGTGCAGGCCCGTGTGAGTGAGTGAAGCTTGTCAACTCTTCCTAGTCCCATCTCGGAGCTCCAACATGCCCCTCTACCCCTCAAAGTGTTGTGAGCTAGGGAGCGTGCCTCGACTCCTCCCTTTTCTGCTATTTTCTACTTGGACTCACATTTGAGTCCTTTAAGGAGTTGGGGGCGTGTCAGCTATATTGTTTTCTTCCAACTTTTCAAATTCAGATTGTGTGACATCCTCCACATTATTTTTCGACTACATGCCCATAACCACTTGAGGCATATCCAATGCCTTCTTGATGTTTCTCTTCCAAGCTTGTGGTGAAGGTAAATGTTTATTTGCTTGTATTTGGACTATTAGTGTTGCATGCATTTTGGCCCTGCAACTAGGGGATGTCACCTCCTAAAGGTCCACAATTTGTCCATGTTCAAGAGTTGGCATGATACTCCCTATAGAAGGGCTTACAATCTCAAACTTGATTAGTCGGTAAAGGTGTCACTTTTCCTGTTTGATAATAGAAAAAGACATGAAAGTTCGAAATGGTTCTATAGAACTCAACCAAAGTTTAATTTTCTCACAAATTTGTTGGTTATAAATATCGAAAACCATGATATTGCCTTTACTACACCTTAAGAAACTTTGAACGTATATATTTGGAAATCATGAACTAAGAATAAAACAATGAACTATGGACAAATATGAATGAAAATGGATTTTGACTTTAAAGAATCTTGGACACTTTGGACTTAGAATCCGCAACATAAGTGAATTGCATGGACATAATATCAATGGAGTGGGGACTTTGAAAGAAAAACCTTGGACTTTATGGATTTATAATAGAACATAGATGGATTCATAATAGAATATGAATGAAGCACATGGACTTTGAAGAGATAAATTATTTTGGACCTTATGGACTTAGAAGACAACATAGATGGATTGATAATAAATATGAATGGAATGTGAGAATTTGAAGGGAGAATTTTAGATTCTATATTGGACTTAAGATAAAACATAGATGGACTCAAGATGGAATATGAAGGGAGCAAATGGACTTTGAAGAGACAATTTTGGACCTTATGGATTTAGAAGACAATCTAGATGGCATATGAATGGAATGCAAGATTTTGAAAAGACAATTATGGATTCTATGGACTTAAAATAGAACATAGATGGATTGTGAAGAGACAATCTTGCACCTTAGGGATTTAAAAGACAACATAGATGGATTCAAAGTGGAATATGAATGGAATGTAAGGTTTTGGAAAGATTATTTTAAATTCTATGGATTTAAAATAGAACATCGATGGATTGAATGGAATATTAAGGCAACATAAGGAATGTGAAAGGACAATTTGGATTCTATCTAAACTCAATATAAAACAATATGGACTAAAAACATTATATGGAATGGGGACTTTGAAAGGACAATTTTGGATTACATGGACTTTGAAGGGACAATTTTGGATTACGTGGACTTTGAAGAGTTCTTCAAAGATGGATTAACAACATAATTATATGAACATAAACAATTGGGGACTTTGAAGAGACAACTTTTGACACCACATCTAAACTAATTACAAAAGGACATAATAGGACTTCTAGATTATTGGACCATTAAACTTTTAGCACGAGTTGAATGGATTTGAATTTTGTAGGATTTTAATTTGGAGATTTACACCATATTTGCAAGAAATTGAACATTTGAAATACTTGTGTGGGCAAACCCATCCTTGGGTGGTACCATTAGGAACCACTTCAAGGAATGGTTAAGGAACCAAAAACAACCAAATCATTTTTTTGGGCCATTTTCGTTAAATGTTTTCACAATTATAAATTATTATTATTTCATGTTTATTAATTGCATGTTCTAATATATGGCTTGAAGTTTATTTGGGAATTTTAAAATTGGAAACTTATATATATATATATATATATATATAATTAAAATGGCCCTTTAAAAAATCAACAGCCTCAACTTTGGAAATTCATAACTACATCATATTTAATCAATTAATTGCCAAATAAAAACCTAAAAATAAAATGACTTTAAGTAAAAAAAATTCATAAAAAATTCATAAATCATGTTCCAAATTTGTTTTCTTGACCAAATAGCTCAAGGAAAAAAACAAACATTATGTTCTTGAAACTTTTTCTAAATGTAATGATTAAGAACATAAAAATACACAATATTCTTGATATTATTGAGATTTCAAAATCTATGAAACCTAATAAATGTATTCAAATATTTTTTTATGAAAATGTTCATTTAAGTGTTTCTTATGATTTTTCAAAGTTCAATGGGTCCAAAAAAATCAAGGTGTGGCGTTCCTAATGGTACCACCCAAGGATGGGATTGCCCATGTATCTTAAACACATCCCAATGAGAAGTTTGAACTATTACAAAACACCATAGATTAGGATAGTAACTTGCATTTTCCCATGTGAACTCCACCATTTTTTGTTGCATTTCCAATCGTAGGTTTTTTTATTCCATTTAATTTCCACCAATCTAGGTGCGGCTTTTGGTTGCAACTCTTTGTTATGCATTTGTAGGAGGAATTGAAATGTGCCATGGCACACCAAGAATGGTATGCATGGTTGCAAAACAAAACCTTGAAATCCCAAGTTGGATCGAAACCTTGACAATAAAATGAATAAATGGAAATTGTGATAGTTTAACCCTTTCTTTCAAAATCATTATTGGCATTATAACATATTGGGAAGGGTTTTATGGTTGGTTCTTCCCCTCGACGCTACACCACACCAACTTGATGACCAAAAGCAGCTAATTGCTGCTTGCATTTGTTGTTCTTTTCAATTACTATAGGCCATACCTTTTTGGTAACAATAGATTTCTTCAACATTGCATTTTCCTCTGAATCCCATTTCATTGGTAAATTTTTAAAGGCTTCCACCATACCAACTTGAGATTTACATTACAATACCCTTATACACTTGACCACCTCCTCCATCTATACAGACTTAGTTTTAGTTTCTACAAATGTTTCCAAGTTTTTCATAACCAAAATTTGAACATTTAATGCAAGTTGTAATACCACGAGTTTAACATTTCATCATCAACTAACTTTTGACAATATTTAACATGTCCATTGTGTACCAACAAATCTACTCTATATTCATCTTTGCATTTTAAAAAAGAAGAAAGAGATGTTTCCACTTTAAAAGACTCCTCCCTTAAAACTAAGAACATTTTTTTGCCATTGCACATAACCTCAATTTTTTGCCCCTTTGCGCTTCATGAAACACCTTTGTGCACCAAGACTTGGTATGTGACCTTTGATGGTGATGGCATCACATCACTTTTTGATTCCACATCCTCTTCTTCCACACCTCCTCTTTCAACTTTAGCTTGTCCTATTTCAAACAAGTTTATCCTTAAGAGCTAATCCTTGATTGTTTATTCTACAAACATAGCCCCATTTATAAGTCGATATTTCCTCTCACAAACAATGCCTCAAGCTAAGGCTTTGTTGATTATTCGCATGGTTGGCATTTTTGTGTGTTAATGGGCAATCATCCATAGTTTTTCAATGTGCTTCACAAGCTCTGGATTGTTGTTAAAATTGTAGTGATAGCCATTTTTGTTGGTAAGAAGTCCAAACAACTCCAAAACCTCCTCCTTTGTATAATCTAACCCAAGCTTCAACTTTTTGGGAAATGGCCCAATGTTACACAACCCATAAGCCTCAATAAATTGTTTATGTGTTAATGGAACCTTCTTGTCAAAAATGATCTTGGGTGGATATGCAATCATTGGGTGTACATAAAGAGATGCAATGCTCTCTACCTTTGCTTTCTTTTTTAGGTCTCCACTTCTTACATTGCATATTTGTTGAGACATTTTCTTGTCCAAAATACACTTTGTGACAATCATGTCCTTTCAAAGTCTAATGATCACACACATGTCAGGCTCTAACACATAGCAAGTTCACTTTGCTATTGATCTTGAAATGATTGAAACAAGTAGAGGTCGTGCATGACAAATCACATAGGTCCAAGTAGGCTTGTTGTGTAGTTATGTGTTTACGTGCACATAAATTGTTTCTAATGAAAATTTGAAAATGCTGCATAAACTAACTAATCCTGCTTTGAATGACATCATCCTGTCATCATCCTATGTCAACATTGTGCATAGTGTAAATCTTGCAAAATGGACTTTGGGACAAGCTTTTTTTTGTTGGGTTTTGGTCCACCCAACCATGCCAAGACCCTATAGTTTTTGAGAGTGTCGAATCCACTTGTGTCCATATGGTTGCAAACATGAGTAATGGGAATATAATTTTCAAAATGCACTATTTTTTGCTATTGTGTTTAGTAAACGTGGTGCTTCCCAAAGTTTTATTTTCAAAACTATAGTTGTGATAGGTATTTGAAGAAAGCCATAATTAGAAGGATACATGTGGACCAAACTAAAAGAACATTGAGGGATAGCTTCATTAGAAACAATGGTGTGATATGAGCTTGATGAAAAAGACCATGACCTCATCAACTATAATTGGTGGGATACAATGACAACAATTTTACCAAATAAAAAGGATGTTAAGAAAAAATGAATCTATGCAAAAAAATTGAACATCATGCCACCCATTATTGGTAGGAATCACATGTACCTTAGGTCTTATAATTTCATCATTTAATTGTAGCAATTATACTTGTTCATATTTATTATATCAAGTTATCATAGTGGACCAACTCTATTTGGATGTAACTAGCAAATTTGAATTAACTTAGGGTTCCATTTTAAGGTGCATCCAAATAATATCTTTTATTTGTTGGATATTTGATTTGGACTTTTACTCGTAAGGAACTAATGTACATGGCAAAGGCTACAACAATATACATGTGGACATTGAAGTTCCTCTAGTCGTCATTATGTTTACTTTTTTTGGTGATTAGTAGTTGTTCAAACATGCAATTCACTTACTTGTCTAATCCTTTCTTTCACATGCATTAAGTAATGGGGGTCAAAATACATGCTTAGTAGTGAAGGAAAATGTGAAACCTTCATTTGTATTTGTTAAAACTTGTAATTGATTCGCATCTAATAAAGTCTAAGGTGTTTTAAATACATCTTCAATTTAAATTTTGTTTTGTCCAATCTTAATTGACACATATGCAACTATAGACACTTATTACTCTATTGACACATAGGACTAACATAATTTCAATTGCAAAATTAATTGATTTGGACATTAGTTGCATTGATAGTCATAGACACAAGGCCAAGTTATCATTTGTCATTGGATGTCATTAAATGTAACTAACAATAACTAACTTTGAACATCTTACTCTTATCCAATCCATATTACATGTAGGAAATATAGTTATCACATCTACAACTACATGGCATCTTAAAGTTAAAGTGTACCACAAAGGATGTCACAATTATTGTAATTAGTATACAAAAGGACTTTTTGTTGGGCTTAAGATGGGTACAAAGAAAAATTGATCATCAAAATCTTTCCAAAAAATATTCCTTGGTATCAACATCATCACACCATATTGTCATTGAATATTTTATTCTTTAAAAAAATTACATGAAGATGCATTGAATCCATACTCATTAATTACATGGACTATTATTGGTTTTTTTGTATCATTTTAAAAGTCCACTTTGTTATGACAATTTAAAAAGTATTATGAAATTCATACAATGTGATTATAATACATAAAAATTTATAATGTTGTGTCTTTTTTCATCATAATCATTTTTATTTAATTGCATGGCGAATTACACATCCTAAACTTTTGCAAACGTTGATTTATGACAACATTTTATGTACAATGTAATGTGTTTTCACTCGATACACCTTAACATAAAGACTCCTTACAATGTTGACTAGTAGCTTACCATAATGACACTTGCAATTAAAAACACTTGTGTTGATTGTGTTATGTTAACTACTCAATTAAATCACAATTAGTTTAACCCTAAGTTGGGTAAACCTAATTAATATGTTTAGTTATTGATTAATGAGGAATTAGTTCCAATGTGAACAAGTTCCAAATATTTCATAGATAGGGCCCAAAACCCCTTTGGTGTGGGTCATAAATCAATTTTGGTGATTTGAAATCTTACCACCTTAAGATGTTTCTACAATTTTTTTATGTTTATTAACTTTTGCAATTTTTGTGAGCATTGTGTTTAGGCTTGGATTCCTATGCATTGCAAGTGAATATGTCTTTTTGCTTTGGAGATGATGCACCATTATGGTGGTTTTTGTCCTTTGTGATGTGTGGAGACAACAATAATTTTAGGTCCCAACATGGTAGTGCATGACACTTGCAATTAGGGTGCCATGGGGGACTAATTGATTTTCATTGCAAATGATAGCAATCACATGATAGTTGCAAGCACATGGGTAGGAATTGATGACATTTGGCGTAACTTGTTAAACCAAAACATGCATTACATCAACAATATTAAATCCCACCCGAACAAGCTTTGCCATGGGTTTAAGCTAGTTAAAGTGTACCAATGATGACAAAAATGACATAAGCCTTAAGGACTTTTATATTTTGATTCCCATCAATCTTAATGAATAAAAAAATGTTAAATATTCAAAAGTATAATGATTTAGACCACCGTATATTTAAAACCATCAATATCACCATTTTGTGTCCATGGTGAAACAAGACTAGTAAATAGCATTAAAAATAAATGACTTTGTGACAAAATATTGGTACACCTTACAATAAGTTTTGATCACACCCAAGTGTCTTGCCATTTTTGAGTTACATCATAATTTTTTGCACCTTTTTGGGTGGAGTTTCTTGCACCAGATTCGACAACAAGACAATTAAAGCTTTGAGTGTACCAATTAGCAATGGAGGAGGACGTAAATGGTTACATGACACCACTTGAGCCCGGATCAATGGAATTATGCCCTTGTTGTTGGCATCATGAGTTATGAAGAAGGCCTTCATTTTGAAGTATGATGGCAACTGCAACACTGCCATCAACACAACAAAGCACCCTTGCAATAAATGACAACACACACCAACACAAAATTACACTGACCTACACAATGGTGGTGTACTGAAGAGAGATTTTTGACAATTCTAGTAAGTTGGTGACTACTTATGATTTGGTACTATGTAGACTTAGAAGTAGGTCCTATGGAAAACTACTTTGTCCTAGTGTCTAAGTACTAGAAACCTTTAAAAAAAGGTTGGGGGACAAAAGAGAAGCATCTATGTGCTTCTATTGGGGGAGTCTCCAATGTTTCAAAAAACAAATTGTGATGTGCCAATAAAAGCGACTACTTCAAAATAAAAACAGGGCACACTCTTCAACTAATCAATAAGAAGGGTGAATATACACCTATACTAACCATTGGATATATGGCCATCATGGGTGGTGCATGCCTAATTTTGGGGAAAGGAGAGAGTAGTAGTTTAAAATATTTTTCATAGGTGCATTTGGGTGCTTGGCCATGACTTTGTTGGCGGTGGGGGAGGGGGGGAGAGAGAGAGTGGTAGTTTTAAAATATTTTTCGTAGGTGCACTTGGGTGCTTGGCCATGGCTTTGTGTATGCCTAAATTTGGGGGTAAGGCGACAATAGTACTTTTAAAAATATTTATAGGTGCATTTGGAGATGTGCTGGACAAGACTGTTATGAGTGCTGATTAAGTTACGTTAGTTGAAATCCCAATTTTGTCCATACGTGCATGAGGGTCTTTCTTTAGAGAAAGCAGTTACAAGCTTCTTTTTGGTTAGGGATAGAAAGGGGTGGGGGGCGGAAAAAGGTAAGGAGAGTAAAAAGGGGGAGGAGGAGGCAAAAAGCCAAGGCACACACCCTTATGGCTCATGTGAAATCTGGGTAAAGATAGTTGGGATTTTGAGATTTTCTTTTGTGGAATGTGTTCTTCCAAACAATCTCAAAGGAGAAGGACTCCCTGATTCGACCTAGTACCAGCCATAAACCCTTATTATGTAACTACTAGCGTTGGGTGGGTGCGTTGATCTTATATTATATCAGTCGAGTAAGGGTATAAACTGACAAGGAGTGATACCTGTGGTATAAGTGGATATACCAGGGTAAAAGACTTACTACCCACACAACACTGGTACATACAAGCCAGACATATGGATCAATATATGTCATTTATCAGGTTTATATTGGATCACATTCTCAAGTTGTGTTGTGGATGTGAACGATTTGTGGCACATGTTAGATTGGTGAGCTTGAAACCAAAAACCAAATGAAATCAAAGTGGGCTGTCAGTTGTGCTCTTAATACCTAAGTTTCAACCCATTTGATTATTTGGAATCACTAGAAATCTATACACATTATTGTATATATATATAGTATGATATATTATTAACATAATATATACATTTGCATCTTTGATAACATATATACATTTGACATATATGTTATTGAAGATGCAAGTAAACCTCCCAAAAACACCTACCTAAACTTTGTGCAAGTGCTTTGACTTACACAGGTGGCTGAAAGTTTTGGAAGCTGACCACTTGGGGCAGGATTTTTCTCAGGCTGCCCTAAGTACCGTGTGGGGTTGTGAAACATGAAAGTATGGTGCCATTTAGCTGTTTGCCTGTTAGGGTTCAACTGGGAACCAATTTGCAGCTATAAGACAGCTGAAGACCTAACTATACTCCTTTAGGTCACTTTCTCTTTAATCGAATTCAGATTGCATTGAAATTACATAACCACATTACACAATTCCACAATGGGAATGCGGAATGTATTCCAAGTTAAAAGGACACATGTATTTATGGGATGATGTATTGGATGATATCCATCTAACACCAACTTTTGCTCCAAAATTGCTGTATTATGTTCTCCAATGTCATGATGCACACTCTGTTTTCATAGAGATAAGGTTAGAGGCTACAATTAGTGAAAGGGTACAAATTACTTGCATCGGAGTTGAAAATTGTGAATCACCTGCACAAAAGCTGCGAATCGCCATGGTGAGGAGCCCTGAATGTGTCTCAACTTGAAAGGACAACTTTGTGTGTATCAATCGTATCAATGGACAGAGATCTTGGGCAAGTTGTAACCACTTGACGTCCAGAATAGAGAGAGATTTCTGTCCACTTGTGGCCGCACAAGTCCGCACTCTCGAGTGGGTTGAGAACTTTCCTTTCGAACACCCACACTCATGTACTACGGACATGTTAACGTGTCCATATTCTAGAATTCTAGATAGATGGGGTAAAAGCAAGGCTGCCCACATGCAGAAATGGACGAGGAAGGAGGAGCTAGGAGTCTATTAGGACTCTTGCATTGGAGTAAGGGGGGGGGTGGTTCGGGTGGAGCAAAATGGGGTAAAACCTAATCTACCAAGAAGTTATACCCACTCTCCCCTATGTTAAAGAAAAAAAGACTACAATGTGAAAGTTCCATGCCCCTTTCCAAAAAAATATGCAATATTGTGTATGGTGACAACAACCACTTTATTGATTGGAGATTAAATAACGTGGTGTGAAACTCACCACAATTCAATAATACTTAGGGTTTGTTGAAATGGAATTTTCTTTTTCATATAGAACTCATGCAAGGTCACATGGAGATGGTCGGTGATACCTTCCTTCTACACTGCCTATGCCAAATGAGGAAACCCATTTTTGGGGGGCCTTATGGTTGGTCATCATGGTGGGCATCGATCAAAAATCTCCTCTCTGATCACTGTTGGGATTTTTCACATTCAGGGTACCTTGTTGTTGTCACCTTGGGGAGTTTCTCCAACTGATTTGCTTGATGTACTGTCTCTTTTCCCATCTTGCCCAAGTGTGCTACATACAGGGCCCACTTGAATTTGGGCTTTATTTCACATTATCATTGATTCAAAAAAGACATGTCTAATCCCACATATATTAAAGTTATGCATAAAGTCACCCTCTCTTTCACATCGTATCCCCTCTTTCAGTGGTAACCGCGAAGTAATGGAATTCTATTAAATCTTAATATGAAGTGCTGAAACTCAGCATTTAATGCACAAGGTTCGAGAGTAGTAATTATAGTACCTGCACAGGTACGAGCAGTGAAATTATATGTAGCAGTAGTGGAGGCGCTCAGGAAAACGCAAAGAGGGGATGAAACTCAGTTTACCACCAAAATTGGTGGAAAAACTAGTTTGGGTCCCAGTTACTTCGTTTTGTAAAATTTCATTCCAAGTTACGTTACGCATTTGATGCCCTATTTTGCCGAAACTGGCAGTTCTCGCCCCCTAATCGCCTGACTACTATCTAAAAATGAACAAGGTAAGTACTTTGACTCACCCAAATTCATCTGGAGGGAGGGGGAAATAGACCCCTTTTATTCAGAGAATTTCATGAAGTAACTAGGGAGAGTCAGGAGGGTCCACAGAATGCTCTCATTGTTTCTTCCAAAACCCAAATTCATCTGGATCAAATGTACCATGATCTGTCTACCCCTCTTGCTTGAGGTGGGATTTTGGGGCTTCATTTGTAGCGAGATTCTCTGACCCACAACCCTGTAACAAAAGAATTTTTCTTGTATTCGGAGATGGACATAATTTGTTGCTTTTTGGTACACCCATTTTGCAAATCACCACCATCACAAATATTCATGGTCGGCTGATGTTCCTAAGTGGACAAAATGGGCTTTATTGGAATTTGAGCATTTGGGGCTTGGGGTTGGTGTGCGGGCCCATCCATGCCTTCTGGACTGGAACATACATACAGGTGTTGAGACCAACACATGAGCCCAGCTGTGATATTGTTTGCAGCTTCTTTCCACCAAGATCCGATTTGTAGTGTACCCTTTTGCTTCCAAGTTGAGAATTTGTATTTCCTTTACAAAATACATAAAAATCAAGATGATAATTTTTTAGTCTGGACCTTATTCAAGTCGGCTTCTAAGTTGTCATCCCCGTAAAGCTCACTACCTAATCTACTCACCCCCTTTTGAGGCAGTCGGTCACTTTCTAACTGCCATAAGGCTGGGGACATCATGGTTCCCCAACCCATCCCCAGAATTCGACCCAAGGAACCGCCAGGGATTTGGGGGTCTTTAAACAACCTCTACTGCTTCTTGGTCAGCTTTCATTCAAGGTTACCATTTAGAATGGCAAAGTGGTGTATTAAACCCAAGGCCACTTACAAGGTTTCAGTTACTTAGCTCCTGTGTTTCTCTAATACAGTGGAGTGAGGGGGGCAGCTTCAGCACATGTCTGCTGAATTATTAATTAATTTTGAAGATTCCATTTTCAAGCATAGAATATTTCAGAATATTCCAAAAGGTTCTCTATTTTCCTTCACAAAAAATTGCTCTTTCAGAACATGAAAATTTGAAAATTTTAGCATTTCTGGAAATAGTATAATTTGTGCCCCAACCATTAAGGTGTACCTATGGTATGTGTTGGGTCAGATATAAACCAGACTATGCACGGCAGTAGGTTAAATCTCAATCACGTAGGTCAAATCTCAAGGCTCTTTTTTTTTTTTTGGGGTGTGTTTGTTGTTAAATTGCATACTGACTTGTATTGTATTAGTGAAACTATTGGTACATTTCCATTGACGAAGCCCCACAAAACATAGGAAAAAAACTTTTTGTAATTGTTGCAATTTAGAAAAATATGTAGCTTTATGGTTTTTGAATATGCTCGAATGATATATTGGACCAGCTAGTATGTATTTTCATAGCTTATACCCCACAACCTACAAACATTTCAGTTATTATTGACACCATCCTTGTATATGAAAATGAAAGTAATCTTTATACTAATATTAGCCTGATATGTACAAGTTTAAAAAATCTCAATGCCTGCATCAAACTGGTATATTGTAGTACCTGAACAGATTCAGCATGTAATATAATATTATTTATATTTTCAACACAAATGAACGAACATGTATACTTTTCATCCATATTAATTTTCATAAATTGGTTGTTACATTTCTTGATTCTATTTGCATGCTTTCATGAATATTGATGCTTGTTTCCTAGGCATTCTTGCAAAATTTTAGAAGGATTAAAGGTTTTATTGTTCATTTCAACAAACTTCAAAAAAAGAAGTAATGGAAAGTTTGTGATGTAGTGGTTAAGGTGAGATCATTAAGTGAGTTTTTTAAATAATTTGTGACAATTTGAGAGGTGATCTAGAGACATTAAGGTAATGTGATTCAATGGCCAACTTACATAGAGAAAAACTACTCACAACAATTAGCATAGGCACATGCGTGTTTTCATAGGCTTATGAGCCTTTGTTAGTTGGTTAATAGCCTACATCAAGGAATGTGTTGACAACATTTGAAGCTTTTCATGCCAAAGCTAATTCATGGTTAGCCTATGAGCTTTGATGTTTGCTTAGCCTCCCACTTTACCTCCATGTGGTAATTTGCATATGTTATCATAGTTTATAATCCGTGGAAACCAAAAACTTACACTTGCACAATATTTTTTCTTGGCATTACTTAGCACTATTGTGTTATAACAAAGAACAAGTTAGGGTTGTTCGACACTGTTGCATTATAGTAGAGAAAAAATTAGGGTTGTTGTGAGTTTCCAAAGAGTTATTATCCATAGATGCTTTTGAAGATGGCAAGATATTTGAACACCCTAGCTTTTTGTAGTTGTTCTTCCAAGCAAATGAAAAAAATGCTACTACTCATGATAGAAAAGAGAGATTCCGCAAGGAGATTTTGGAGTAATGCAACCTTTTCATTTTTGCTTGACAAATTTGAAAAAAGAAATTGGGAGTTAGGCAAGAAATTGATGAAGAAACAAAATTGGGAGGATTTTGCTACAATTGTGAACATTCATTTCTGAGTGATGTGCAACGTACTTGGGGATAGTGCAGAAACAAATTCAACAAAATGAAGGACAAGTACAATGTGAAGAAAAAACAAAACCAATGTCACAAGTGTTCCACCTTTAGATTGACTATGGTATGAAAGATTTGATTATTTATTTGATGGTACTACTAAAATAATTGGACTACCCCAAGGTGTTGATTAAGGTGTTTGCACTATTCATAGAAAGTGTCAAATCTTTCTAATGATGATGAAAGTTTCAATCTTGAAACTCAAGAGAGGCATGCATCCCTTGATATGCAAACTCCTGAATTTGGAAATGGGGTTGTACCTCCAACATCTAGTTCCAATACACCAAGGACTAGGGTGTGCAAATTGCCTAATGTACAAGGTCAACCTAACAAGAAGTTGGAAAAAAATGAAAGAAAATGGATGTAAGATCTAGTGTTATTCCTAATGCAATCAAACAATTTTCAATTAATGTGAAAGAGATTAAGAAATTCAAAATGGAGATGACTAAAAGGATCACCTCACAAATGTTACAAAGTGAAAAAAAATAAACAAATGGTTTTGCAAAGTTGATTACAAATTTCAACTATTTTCATAAATGTGTTGAAACCCAAAGAAGCTGGTCCTAGCAATTACCTTTGACAAAATTAGGTTGTACTTGAATTTTACCCACTTTTGTGTTTCCAAGAAATTGTAGACTTTGATTTTTTATTTGGTTTGATTTGATGTGGATGCCACAATCTCATCAAAAAGTTTTTTGTGTTTGCAAATTGAATCCTGATTTCATATTTATTGTACCCCATTTATTTCAAATTCATTTTAATAAAAATTTGAGATTTTCTATTTGCTAATTTCTGTTTGTTGTGCCATTCCAATGCATTTGGAACTTCAAAATTTTCATCATATTTTGATCCTATTTGAAAGAACCAAGTGGTGAGATGTGGTGGTCTTTGGTGGGATGGTAGAACCATTGGTGAAATGCTAATCATTAGTGGAATGGTGGTGGTGGTTCATATCACTAGTCATAGTGAGTGTTTAGTTTTTCATTAAATCTTGTTGATTTTCTTTTGTGAATATTATATCTCTTCTTGCACATTATGAAGCTTCATTCATAATGGTGAAAACAACATTGGTACCAATTTTGTTGAAGGTGCAATTGTTGTACATGTGAAAATTAATCAAAAAACTAACCCAACACCTATTATTTCTTTAGAAACTTGACCTTCAACAAATACCATAGTACATGGGTAAGTTCTACCATAATTGCCATAATTGTGATGGAAATTAACAAATCTGATGTAATATTTATAAACAAAACCATTGGTCAAAATGGAATCCTAAAATAAAATAAATTATTCAATAAACATGTTAAAGTGGCCAAGGCATTACGATAAAAAAAATTGGATTCATTATAATGGGTGATCAAACACCCATTGTTCATACATGGCCATTCTCAATATTTTCCCTTCTACTTTAGTTGCTTTTCCTTCTCTATGAGTAGGCAACAAATGTGCACCAAATCCATCTAGGTTTTCCTTTCTATTTCTTGAAATTATATGCTTTGGTTCAATTCCAAATTTCATATAAATTATGAAGGACACAAAATGCTACTATCACCTTTGTTATTTTATCCACTCTAGAATTGAAATGTCTCAAGGTTTTCCATTTATTTTTTAGAAAACCAAAAGCGTTTTCTATCACAACTTTACCTTTATATATTCATGATATAATCATATCTTGTTTTGTTCATATCTATAAGGTTTATAATCTTCCATTTTTTTTTACAAATATGTTCGAATTGGATAAGTTGAATCACCAATGAAATAAGGTGTACATCTCACACCTTTTATAAAAAGAACAAGCTCTTGCAAAATCTCTTGGTTTTTTAGTTGTTTGTATAAATTACAGACCTTGAATTACTCGCTATCATGAACTCCTTTTTGTTATTTAACACACACATTCCAAATTCACTTATTCACACCTTGCAAAACAATATTAATAGGATTTTTTTTTATTGAAAAAATCATTTTGTGCAAATGTGACCCTCTTGCTTGGAAGATCTACCAAAGGAATGTGGGTTCCATCTATTGATCTACATATGTTTAGCAAACTTATCAATTCTTGGAATTCCTAAATCATCAACCTCCATTGGTTCCTTGTTGGAATTTTAATGTATTTGCTAAAAAGTTTGTTTCTATCAATGAGAACATCACATACTATGTCCACATATTTCTAAATAGTTAATGCACCCACATTAAAATGATCAGCCATATTAGTGGCACTATGTCCACGAATAAATCTATAATAAACAATTACAACTATCTTTATAATATCTAGTTGTGGTCTCACATGATCGAGGCATTGGGATTGCAAAAAAGTAGAACTCTAACACCAATTTTTGAAAAAATCATAATTCATCCTATTTACATGATGTATTTTCTATTTCTCATTTCTAAGGTAGTATGCCATACATCAACTTCCATTTGATCCCAATGTGTTGATTATCTTGGTTCTTTCCACCACAATCAAAGAGGATTTCTTTTATGGTGGCAAAAATGCCCACAATAGTGGCAAAAAATTCATCCCTAAATTGGGCTCATTATCAAAGACCAATGTGCGTACTCTTGATTTAATGAAAATGGAATTTGTGAATGTAATTGACAACAACATCCATATCAAGAAAATCTTACCTATGAAAGTGGGATCCATTGCCAAAAAAATGTAAAGACCACAAAATATGCAAAAGGACACAAAAAATCTTCTTAGAATTTTGATAATAATTACATGTTCCTAGAATCTCTTTTAAATAATTTAAATAATAGTAATAGCATATTGAAATCAACTTACACCTTTGACTAAAAAAAGAAAAAAATATATCCCCATATCATCAAAATCCATATTGAAGTTGAAAATTTACAATGATTAATTACTCCCTTCACATCACCTCACCCATACTCTTAATTATGTCCCAAAATTTTGGATAAAAGTATGTTAAGGAAGTTAAATCAGTTATTGTTTCTAATCCTATGAATAAGAAATCTAATGTTGATCTTGTTGTACTACTATATAATCTATATGTACCAAAATTTGATCTATATGTATTTTATATGTACTACAATTTGATCTATCTATGCTTATTGTACTTCAAATTGAATCAAAGGTTGATTTTCTGTTGTGTTTAGAATCTGTTATTGTACTATTTCTTGTACCTTTGTTTGCAATTGTGCATTTGTTTGCCGATCTGTTGTTGTTTGCTCCTATGACTACAACTTTGATGTGACTTGTATTTGTTGTTGTGACTATGAATCTGATGTGATTTAAGTCTGTTCCTATTGTTGTAGCTTTGATGTTGGATCAATCTGATCCTCTTGTAGTTCTTCAATTATGTGTTCCTCAATTTATATCTACTCTCCTATTTTTGTAGTTGCAGATCCATACTACTAGGAACTAACCTCCTATGGAATAGATTTTAATGGCTTTAAACTATGTTCTAATACATATTTCATTCCTCTAGCTTTTTTCTAAGAATCATCCCTTCCTCCTTTGATGTCTACCGGTTCTTGTTTTGTTATTCTTGTTTTTAATGGTCCTACAACATTAGTCTATCCTTTCTCTTATTCCTCATCTAAGGTTTCTGGTTCTGGAGTCAAGATTTGAAGTTCATACTAGAATGATGGTATGACCTTTTCCATCTGAGATATCTTATGCTTGTAGAGCTTCTCATTTCTCTCATATATTTTATAGATTTTTCTTATATCCTTTTGGACTATATCTTGCACTGCATCCCACCAAATATTTGCATCCTTCTCTTCCATAGTTAATGCCTTGAGTTTTACTTGAAGTAAATTATGCTACTTATTGAGTTCATTATTTTTTCTATAAACATTGTCTTAGTTGAAGGGTTTTATTCCTTGGGCCTGCTCCAAAACTTGTTGTAACCTTTCATTAAGAGCCATCTGCTTCTACGAATTTTTATCCATCTTTACATGTTTCTAGTCAAATTACCTTTGTATTTCATTTTTGGATTGATATACATTACCAATATCCTCTTTGAGCTCTTCTAGTTCCTTCCGTTGCTTCAAGAAAGTCCACTCCATATTCTTGTAATCTCTCTAAAGTTTATTATGTTCTAACTTAGAGAATCCTTCTTTGATTTAAGCTTCCAACAATTGGCATTTGTCTGCATCAAAGTTGCCTGCAAAGAATCCCTCTCAACTCTGATCATCTCCATATCCTTATTGTGTTTCTCCATGCTATTGATATTCTATCTAGCTATCTGTAATCCTACCAATACTTCATTATTTTCATCCTGCTTCTTGTGCAATTTTGCTCTGAACTTCTACTCCTTCTCCAAAGCTCACAAGTTCTAAACATATTTGTCCTTTTTTTCTATGATTTATTTGTTTCTGATCTCTAGATTAGAAAGTCTGAACAAAATGTTGGTCATCTATGTGTTGTATTCTAATGCCTATTGAAACATACTAGTAGTTTTCCTATGTTCATCTAGCTCTACTTCCAATCCTTGTACAAACCCTAGTGCATGAAATCCAGGAATCTAACCCTTGGAACTTATATATGAAGTTCTTACACTTTTTTATGGAGTCCATATATCTCCAAAAATGTTTGTTTCTATAGTAGAATTTGGTCTTGAAGGTAGCATACCTTCATAATTCAATGCTATTGGAACAAGTTGTTGCACATTAGGCAAATCCGTTTCTACTTCCGGCATCTGCTCCTTTGGCTCCTCTTGGGTTTAAGATTGTGGTTCCCTTTTGCGCCATGTTTGCTACTCTTGCCCATCTAATCCCTTCTCTTGTTTTGGAGAGATTTGTGGTCTTATGTTGGACCTAGGGGACATTGACTTCTCCTTCAGTCTTTGTTGTTATTGTTTTTTCAACAACTATGCTACTTGTTGAAGGTTGACACTACCCCTCATTGTGGAGTCCTCATGTTTTTTCTACCTCTTCAATAGAGTTTTCCTCTCTTCATCATCATCATATTAGGGTGTCATAACTGTTTTTTTGGTTGTCTTTGTTTTTGGTTCTTTTTCCTTTTTAAGAAAAATATGTGCAGGGTTCAAAGGTCTTTTTTTTATGAACCTCTTTCTCAAAGTCTCTTTCTTTCTCTTCTCCTCCTTTGGCTACTCATTTTGATTCTTCTTCTCCTATGGTTTTGCTCCTTTGCTTAAAAAACATTTCTAAAATAGAACTTCTAGAATAATAGTAAAATGGCATACATCCTTCTTGGACTTTTTCTTGGTAGTTCTTTCAATCATGTTGTTTTGACATTTTTCCCATTTGATCAACTTTTTGACCAACTGAGAATACATGATTGTAGCCCAATTCATAGATTCTCCATTATCTACTTTGGAGATCATGATAACATATTTGTTGCTAAAATATTACACCTTATTTTTTTTATGCATAAATGGGCTACAATCTTGTTGACATACTTTAGTTTCATTTTCTTCACAACCCATCCTTCATTGGGGTTGTAAGTATCTAGAACCTTATCATCTATGTCTGCTAAAACTATTCTAGCATTTGATATTTTTTCTTAATTTGCTTTTGTCTCACCTATATGGTAGATTTTAAAAACTTCTGCCAACAAATGTTTATCCATAATTCTCTGCTCCTTTACCATCATAACTTTGTTGAGAATTCAAGCTCAACTAATTAGGATTCATTAGTTACTAGAGTAGGAAAGTAATTAAGTTACTCTCACAAGGTTAAAATTACCTTCTTTACTTATATTAGTTTGGTTATTTGTGGTTTGGTCTTTTAGTTAAATACCTTGGTGTTGATGGTTTGGCTCTCTTTTCTTCATTACACAAGTTTGTGTATTTCATGTGACAAGAACCTTGAGGAGTTTTTGATGTTATGTTTTCGTGTTGTGAACATCATGTTGTAGTTTCCTTTCAATAAAGATTTATATTTGCACTTGAGTAGATCTCTTATTTGTTAACATGGTATCAGAGCTTAGGTTGTTGAATGAGAAAGTTGAAAGAGATCTAGCGCTAGAAAGTCTTTAGAACTAGAGCTTGAAAGTCTCTAGTAATATCATAGGAGTTTGTCAAGTGCAAAAGACAAACAAGGAAAGGAAATAATGTGCAGAGAAATAAAATAAAATAAAATAAAAGAGTTAAGAGGAGATAAACATATCAAGGGTTATGGAAGTCAGATCTTTAAATCTAAATCTAGATCTACTGTGAAAAGATCTTGTAATGAAACTTGGAAAGAACTATAAGACGCTTTCATTCTCAAATTTTCAAAAGAAAAGGATATGTTTTGTGAAAGTTATGAGCCTTTGAAGATTCTGTGTCAGATCTGGTTTTTTGGTCATATCTCCTTTGTTTGAGCATTTTTGGATTTGCAGCTTCGAGATCTTATAGATCATGTAGGAATATATATGTGAGAGAAATTTCATGTCATTTGGATTTGTATTGAAATAAATCCAAGCACCTAAAGTTTCAATCTCAGTTTTGAAGTCAGTTTCTTTTGAAAGCAATAACTCTTTGTGGTCATCATTAATATAACTAAAATTTGAGCAAATATAGAAGACATATACCTAGTGCGTCTCCCAAAATCTCAAAGAGTTTGGAGTTGCTGAGAGCGAGTTGTAAGTCATTTTGTGTTTAGGTCCCAGTTTGAGGTGATTTCAAGGAAGTAGCAAGATCTCTCATTTTATGAAGTTAAATGAGCTAAAATTTTGAGAAAAAGTGGTAGACATAGTTTTTCATGTCTCACAAAAATTTCAGATCAATCTAGGGTCATATGTGACCGATGTAGCTTTGCAAAATTGTTGTGACGGAAGTTTGTTTTGAGAAAACATCAAAACAATTTTTTGAAATGGAGCAAATACAGCTTGGGAGAACTTGAAGGAAGGAGTTTGAAGATTGGGAAGCGCAAATACATTATCAAGACCTTCATATAAAAGTGTGATATGTAATCAAGTACTTAATACCATACAGAATATTATATGAGATACGTACATATACGTAAAATCCATGTATAGATAGAATTTCGTATAATACTCAAGACATACATACACATGCAAGGTCCATCTTGTTTAACCCTAACCCTAACCCTAATCCTAGAAACCCAAAGAAGGAATTAAAATCATTTGTGAAACCCTAAGAAGACATTGAGTGTTACCTTGAGAGATGGCAAACGGTCTTTCTCAAATTGCAATTGAGAAACTAGACAAGAACAATTTCCAAGTGTGGAAATTTAGGATTATGAAATTTTTGATGGGGAAAGGCTATTGGGAATTCATAATTGGTGATGAGAAAGAACCTCCTCTCCAGAAAACCCCACATAACAACAAATTCAAACCAATAAAACTTGACATGAAAAAACAAAGAAAGTCTTGTATTGGCTTTCTATGAGTGTCCAATTTCATGATTGTGCATATTCAAGATGCAAAATCACCCAAGCAAGCTTGGGATACATTGGTGAAAATGTATAACACCAATACATAAGTCTGCAAAATGTAGCTCAAACAAGAGTTACATAATCTATAAAAAAACAAGATGAACATTAGTGACTAATCTACAAAGGTGAAAAACCTTGTAGATGTTCTTGCATCTATAGGAGCCCCTGTAAATGATGAAGATTTAGTGGTCGTCACCTTGAATGGACTTGGAAAAGACTATAGCTAGTTTCATACTTCAATTGTAGTTCGAGAAACATTTCCCAATTTCCAAGACTTAATAACATTACTTATAAGTGAAGAGATGAGAATTGTTGGTACTCCATCCAATGGAAGATCACAAGAAAGTGTTTTTTACTCAAATACCAATAGAGGTAGAGGTAGAGGTGGTAAAACTTCATTTCGAGGTCAACACGAAAGTTCGCATGGTGGACATCATCAACATGAAGGTCAAGCTCATGGAGGTGGACGGAGAAACTTTGGAAGAAGAAGAAGTCGAGGAAGTCGTGGAGGTCATGGTGGAAGTCATCGAGGTCAACAACCAAATAGCGATTCAAATTGCTACTACTACTGGAAACATGGGCACATGGCGAAAAACTGTTATCAAAGGGAGCACGATGCACGAAATGGAAAGCTCCAACAATGGAATTATGCATCAATTAGCAATCAAAGTGATGAGCAACTGTTTGTGATGTAGCACATGGCAAATTCAAGGATAGGAGGTGTATCAGACAACAATGTCTGGTATGTGGATTTTGGAATTTCAAACCACATGACTAGTCATGGAAAATGGTTTAGAGACACAAAGGATTTGAAGACACCAGGGTCTATGGAAACTGGCGATGACACTACACATCCCATCACACAAATTGGCAAGGTGCCATTGTCCATGCAAGATGAGCAAACAAAGTACTTGAAAGATGTACTTCATGTTCCAACCATAACAAAAAAATTAGTCTCTGTAGGCCAAATGGTGGAACAAGGTTTACAAGTGACATTCAACCCAAATGGATGTTTTGTGGAAGACATGAAGAACCAAGGCCATTTGATTGCAAAAGGAAAAAGGAATGGACGAATGTTCACCTTGGATGTGAACGTGCTTAAAGTGAATTCCATGTTATTCACACATGGAAAAGGAGTCGGAGACATTATAATTTGGCACAAGCGGGTTGGCCATGTTAATTTCCAACGTCTTAAGCTAATGGAGAAACAAAATCTTGTTGGAAGCCTTCCCAAATTTGGAACAAAAGAGGTGATGTCAGAAGTTTGTGAAGCATGCCAATCAGGGAAGCAAGCTAGGCATCCATTCCCAACTCAAACAACTCATGTAAGTTCCAAACCTTTGGAAATGATCCACTCAGATGTGTGGACCACGAAGATAGAATCCATTGGAGGATGCAAGTACTACGTG
>Ga0209611_10001061_pt1 | contig 45491 bp, 26 predicted proteins | sample S1TSphgellanicum_3_FD_187693 | JGI IMG/M metagenome (GOLD analysis project Ga0209611, IMG submission 187693) | Host-associated microbial communities from peat moss isolated from Minnesota, USA - S1T2_Fc - Sphagnum magellanicum MG (SPAdes) (version 2) | ecosystem: Host-associated > Plants > Peat...
TAAGTGAAGGTGTCACTCAAGGTCACGAACACCCACTTAAATATCAACCAAAAGGAAACTACTTAAGAAACCTCCTAAAGTTTATGCACCACATGGTTCCCCATGTGATTCCACAATTAATCAAAAGGAAACAAATCCACATGATCCTTCATGTGATTCCACAATTAATTAGAAGGAAACAAAATCACATGGTCCCCCATGTGATTTCACAATTAATCAGAAAGAAACATAATCACATTATCCCCATGTGATTCCACATGTGATTTCACAATTAATCAGAAAGAAACATAATCACATTATCCCCATGTGATTCCACATGTGATTTCACAATTAATCACAAGGAAACATAATCACATGGTGCACCATGTGATTTCACAATTAATCACAAGGAAACATAATCAGACAGTTCACCACGTGATTTCATAATTAATCACAAGGAAACATAATCAGACGGTGCACCATGTGATTTCACAATTAATCACAAGGAAACATAATCAGACGGTGCACCATGTGATTTCACAATTAATCACAAGGAAACATAATCAGACGGTGCACCATGTGATTTCATAATTAATCAAAAGGAAACATAATCACATGGTGCACATGATTTTCACATTAATATGTGAAAATCAATGCACCATGACCAAATTATGGAATCCAATCACTCAACTTACCCCTTTAAAAAATTACCTAAATAATTGTGTAATTATATCAAGTTACACATCAAATTACAAGCCCCTTTATATGCAAGCAGGTTATAAGGGGCCCAAGCCTAATTGCACCTCTTTTCCCCCTAATAGCCTTTAGAATATTGTACTATTATAGTCATATCTATTATAAACTATCCATAAAGGTTTGAATAAGGAGACCATTGACCCCTTTACAAATGTGTGGACAGTCCAAGTATTTGGGAAAAAATGTGAGAGTTTTTGTTTTGTGTATCGAGGTGAGTGACAATGCAAAAAAGGTGAATATGTTAAAAAATGTGTGGACGATCCACATTTAGTGGACTATCCAGCTATATATTTGGATGAGAAAATGGAATTTTTTTTTTAAAAAAAATTTGTGTCTTGAAGCGAATGAGGGCACAAGGTCTTGAATATGTTTAAAATTTTGTGGACAATCCACATTTTTTAAATTGTCCAACTATTTTTTTCAAGAATGGGAAGGTTGGGTTTTTTTTCTTTTTGTCTTGAGGGTTAGTGGCGTGCAAAAGGAGGGAAGTGTGTTAAATTTTTAAAAATTTAGGATTTTAAATTGATGGGTTTGAGTTGAGGTTTTTATTTATTTACTTCTTTTGAAGTTGAGTAGATGATAGGGCTTACATGCTTTATTTTGGAGCCTTCTAAATTAATGTAAGAGGGGTTTGGGGTGGGTCTTTTTTTCTTCTTATTTTCAAGATGGATGATTGATGAAGCTTATTCTTTTGAAGGATTTTGGGTTTAGGGTGGGTTTGGATTGTAGGACACTTTTTTTTTTCCACCTCATAACTTTTAAGCTGATCTGTTCTTTTTTTTTCTTAAGACTTTCACAAGTCTTCACTGTGGAATGATATAGTTTAGAGGTTTTTTTATTTTTCTTCTTTTTTATAACCCAAGTGGGGTTCCAATGTGCTACCTTTGCTTGTTCATTTTTCTTTTCCTTCTCACAACTCTTGGTCTGGGATGAAGTTTAGGATTTTATTTTTTCTCTCTCCTCATAACTATTATGATGATATTTTATTTTTCTTAAGACCTTCACAAGTCTTCATTGTGGAATGACATAGTTTAGGATTTTTTTATTTCTCTTTTTTTTCACAACTCAAGTGGGGTTCCAATGGGCTACCCTTACTTGTTCATTTTTTCCCCCCTTCTCACAACTCTTGGCCTAGGATAAAGAATAGGATTCTTTTTTGTTTTCTTCTCCTCATAACTATTAAGGTGGTATGTTCTTTTTTCTTAGGACTTTCACAAGTCTTCACTGGGGAATGAAATAGTTTAAGATCCTTTTCATTTCTCTTCTTTTTCAGAACCTAAGTGGGGTTCCCATGGGCTACTTGTTCTTCTTTTTTTTCCTCACAACTCTTGGCCCAGGATAAAATCTAGGATTTTTCCTTTTCCTCATAACTATCAAGGTGGTATTTTATTTTTCCTAGAGACCATCACAAGTCTTCACTATGGAATGACATAGTTTAAGATCTCTTTTTATTTCTCTCTTTTTTCACAACCCAAGGGAGGTTCCAATGGGATGCTTTCACTTGGTCACTAAAACTATTGCTCAATTAAATGCTTAAACATATATGGTTAAATTTAAAAGTTAAACATAGGGTAAACTTACACATTAAACATATGGTTTAACCTAAAGATAAAACATATGATGAATTGGTCGACTAACCCCATGGCTAAACTTTAAAATCAAACATGTGATTAAACATATGTGAAAACACTCAAACCTAAACATATGATCAAACTTGAATGTTAAACTTGAAGGCTAAGCATGTGCTTAAACTTATATGTGAAATATATGGTTAAATTTATAGTTCAAATGAGTTTTCAAAGTCAACATATAGTTAAACTTAAAGGCTTAAAGTATAACCCATGGTTATACTTAAAAGCTAAACATATGGTTAAAGTCAAAGGTGAAAGCATAACTAAATTTGAACACTTAACATATGGCTAAACATCATGATTACATTTTACATGGATTTATTTGGTTAAACTTAATTTAGCTAAACTTATGATTAGATTTTTAAACTGAACTTATGACTACATATTTGGCTAAACTTCAACTTATGAATAAAATTGATCAATAAAGTTATGGCTAAATTCAAAACAAATATATGGTTAGGGTTAAAGGCTTTACATATATTGGCTTTGGTTATACATAAAGGTTAAACGTATGGTCGTACTTGAAGGTTACTTTAAGGGTAAACTTATAACCAAAACTTGAATGTTCAACGTATGGCTAGACATTGAAGGGCTAAAAACTTAAATGGTATTTGCATATGGTTAAACTTAAAAGCTAAACCACATGCTTAGACTTAAAAGCCAAAGTTATGACTACCTATAAAAATTAGACCAATGGTTCTAAATTTAAACACCAAACTTGAATGCCAAATATATGGTTAAACATATGGTCAAATACATGGTCAACTTTAAATGCTAATCATATGGCTAAATTTAAAGATTAAATATATGGTTATTCTAAGATGGTAAACCTATAATTAGACTTAATGCCGAATTTTATTTTGGTTTGTTTCTTTGTATTTTGTTCTTATTATTAATTTGTCTTGATTTTTTCATTAGACATATCAGCTATTGGGTTTAACAATAGTTGAATGCATATAAATTTTCTTTGCAAGGTTGAGGGGTGCATCCAAGTATTTTCATTTTTTATCTTATTGGGTCCAATTAAAAGGTAGATTCAAGTTTGTTTGTAAATGGGTGTTGTCATATGTTTTGTTTTATTTAAGGGTCAAAGGGGGTGGAGGCAAGAGGGGATGATAGAAGTTTTTTTTCCCCCTTTTTTTTGTAGCACAAGGAGGGGTTGGGGGTGTAGGTTCAATATTTTTTTACATTATTTTTATTTAAATGTTTTTAGAAGGTGGGGCTAAAGTTGGGCCATTTTAAGGCATTTGCAAATCAAGCCTACACTATGATCCAAATGCATTTTTCTTTAGTGTTTCATATTTCTACCTCATCCGATATGGCACCCCCATTCACTTCTTTTTCTTCTTTCTTAACCACATCTATTAGAGTTGGAACACAGTTTGTTCACCTTTCCCCCCCCCCCCCCAACATCCTCTTCACACATCTTGAACATGCAGTGGGTGGGTCGTTGATATTTATTTTTAATTTAAACTAATGGGGACTCTTGCTCAGTTCTTGAGTTTTTGCTCGTTCACCCTCGGTTCCTTTTTTCAATTCTTGTGACCCTTTCGATGTAATGGAAGGTGGGCTCATTCCCTTGAAATCACAAAGAAGAAATGGAAGCAAAATATTTCCATGCATTTTGTGAACCTTTAAAAATATTTAACATGATAATTAGATTTTTTTTAACACCCCTAAGAGAGTTGAAACTAGTTCTCCCAAACCATATTAATTAAAGCAACGAAAAATTGCACCCCCTCCAACCAGAAACAAAAACCTCATCAAAAGTACAAGGTGTTTTACAACCCACTGAGAATTTTAAAGCCACAAATATTGATGTTGCTTGAAAACCCCCAATAGGATCCCAAAAAAAATAAAATTTACCCACCTCTCAAACAAGATCCTCAAAACAACGCAACTATAAAAAAAGAAACCCCCTTCACCCATCAAATTAAGATTGATGTTTTCCCCCTAACTAGGCCTTTGTTGTAGTGCTTTAAGGATGCATATATTTATCCATTAAAAAATGGGGTATATTCTAGCCAATTTTTCAAGCCAATAATTCTTCTTGCTTGCATTTGCCTTGGGAGTGAACATTTTTGTTTCAAGTTTTCTAGATCCTTTTCTAATGTTATGATGGGGTGGGACAGAGGGTCCTTCAAAATTAAAAATAGTCTATTCATCTAGGTACAAGGTTTATTTCAATAGGCTTAAAAAATTTGGCATGCAAGGTTGGGTTTAGGGTCAATTCAATTGCATTTTTTTTTGGTTTATATTGGGTGAGCTAATGTCAAAACTTTGTTATCTTTGTTATTAGGTTTTTCAATGGGTTGGTGATTTTCAATTTACAACCACTAATTGGCAATGTTTTTGCAAACCAACAAGGTCTCCATCAATAACGAAACAAGAACAATTGTTATATGTGGATATTTAATCTTTTACCTCCCTAAAATAGTCGTAATGTAGTGGCTTGCCCACAAAATAGATCAGAGGGAGGTTAATTATGAATCTAACTTGTTCCTTCATGTGTGATTTCACACATACATTTCCACTTTACCCAAAGAAAGATGCTTTTTCATTCGTTGTTTTTTTTCCTTTTTCACAAATTGTTGGGGTTTCAACTTGATGTACTTATCCCCCCCCCCCCCCCAATTGTTGGAACTCTTGTGGCTAGCGCATTCCCCTTTTGTTGCATGACATGAAACCATTATGATATATGTATCAAATAAGGTGACCTAAAAATGCTTCAATTTTTAACACATGTAGAATGAAAAAACCATTTCAAATAGCATTATGCAAACCTCATGTCTTTCTTTGTGTTTACAATAAGATAATTATTAAATTTGAAAATGTTTATTTATGGTTTCATCTTTCTTTGCGGCAAGGAGGACCAACTATTTCCTTTACCATGCTTACATCCCCCTCTCAACTTTGGGTGATAATTATTTTGTCTGGACCAAAAATGGTCATGTTTTTCCAAATGTTTTGTGTTGAATTCTTTGAACTTGTCAAGAATGGAAAAAATATAATTTAACGACTTTCACATACAACATTTCAAAATAAGATATTGAAATTGGTCAGAATATTCATCACATCAATAACAACTTTGAAACTTCCTAATCTTGTCTTTTTAAAAATTATTTTGAATATATTGTAGAGCTATTATATACCAAAAGCATTGAAGAATTCAATTTTATTTTAAAAAAAGGTGACATGGGCATTTTTTTCAAATTTAACTACAAGCTAAATGCCATATCAATTTTATATTTTACATGATGTTTTCAATTTAAAATTTTTTTTTTCTCAGAATTCAATTGTGAAATGCATATAATTAATATAATATATTTGGAAGTTTAGTATTATATTTGAAGAGGGACATGAAAGGGAAATATTTTGGGGTACGCCAATAAACCATCACCTATTTATGTAATTGGACACTTTTTTTATATTTCATAATTGTTGACATCCAAGTTTACGGTCAGTTCATCACCAACCCTAAACTCCTCCCTGTTTTTTTGGACTACAATGTTATTTCTTATATATTCATTTCAAAGACATGGGTGTTCCTTTCTCTTGCCTTTCTTGTGTCAACCAAAGGTTGGCCCATGTTTTTAAAAAAACCCAACAAGAATAACCTTCAAAAAAGAGGAAAAAGGGTCAACTTCTTGCATGTTGCTTAATTCCATGTCTACCATTCCTTTGGCGACATCCTTCCAACACAATGCACTCCAAGCTAAAAACATGGTAGAAGTAGTTAGTCCTTCTAGTTCTATTGAAATTGGAGTTACTTTTACACGTTTGCACACCTCATCTTCAAGTGTTGCTTCAAACTAACATCTAAATGGTTCTACACACCCCTTCTTCAGTGTTGTTTCAAACTAATGTTTAACGGGTTTAGGATGCAACCCATACCCCCACCTTGAATCATTTGCAATGTAAAAAATGTGAACCATTTATTCCTCTTTGCAAATCATGCAAAGGGATTCCAATGGATTGTGGGCTTTATATGTTTATTACCATTGTTCACCGCATTCAACATAGATCTAGTTCATGGCTTTTAGTGGAGTTTCTTTGTTTGAAGGGGCTATATGGGAGTGAGGTTGACAAAGGTTGAAGTCACATGCTTGTTGCCAGAGCAAGTGTATGGAGGATTGGAAGGACATATGTTGTGGTATGACTTAGACGATCATGTTGACATGTTGTGTTTGGTGTGTTTGTTAGAAATGGATTCACCAAGCTTTCACCATTCACCAACCCTAAACCTTGCCCATACAAATGGCTCTACCAAAGTGGTTCTCCATACAAAAGTCTCCACCAAAGTGGCTCTAGGGCATGGGTTGTCTATTTTTTCCATTCTCATTTATGTGGGAATTGACATCCCTAGAATACATATTTGTTTTCTCTTGAGGCATGATACAACATTGTAAAATACGGTTGACAATCTCATCTTCTTGATGGTCTAAGGGTATCCAATAGAAGGACGTACAACAAGAACATGAGTAAGCAAAAGTATTAATGGAAGTTGTGGGTGGATTAACATAAGACAAAGAGAGAATTGTGAATGCTTGTTTGTTACAACACTTTTTGTTTTATAATGCTTGTTTGGAACGATTTCTTCTTAGTCAATGTTACAACATTTTTAATTTTATAATGACATTGCAAATGTGTGGATCTTCTTCTCCATACATGCATCCACCATTGAATTTTTAAACATAGATATATTGATTTAATAGGGCCAAAATCACAATAACATGTTTTTCGAAGTCCACCAGTTATGTTGAACTTACCTTACAAATCAATATGGAAAAATGTTCAATGCTTGTATGGAGACACTTTATGCATATATGAAAGGAACCTATGTATATTTAAGTGCATTGTGCAAATGTTTTCACAACTAATACGTAGTCTTGATGGTTTTGCCCATCATTGGTTAAGTTCGTTTATAGGGATGGATGGCAAAGGACCATAAACATGATGAAATAAACACAACAAGAAAGTAGATGTATGTGCATTTTAATAGTTGACAAGTATTCACACCTTATTGCCATTCATATCCTTTTCTACTCATGTTCAATTCTAGGGTTTTCGTCTTTAAAATAATTTGCAATGTAGGGTTTAAGGCTTTAACAAGTCATGCCAACAACTAGACTAAAATTCAATTGGGAAAGGTCATAAAAAAATGTAAATGCAAACAATAAGAAGGCATTGGCATGGCACTCTTGTTTTGACACTAGCCACAAATATTATTGTAGGATTTGATTGTATAATTTTGTTTCATGAAATATTCCTCTTGGCCATAGGGTGGCAATGTCACTTGAAATAGTTGTGAACATTTTTAGGATAGTCAACATTGGAGCTTATTACTGGATAGATTGCACAAAATTGTTTGTGGTTGGAGCAAGTACCAAAAGTTGCAAGTGCATATATAGTCTTCGCTCTCCAAATCTGCATTGTTTGAACTCAAGTTCTATTAAACGTAGTTGATGTGCATGTCCAAGGTGTATATATGTAATCTAATGCCACACCTTTTAGAATTGTACTTGAGTTGAACCATCTAGTTGCACATGAATCAATGTGAATTGTTGCATAAGTATCTTCAATCAATTGACATAATATTCTACATGGTATGAAATAAACTATTTTCTACAACATGTTCAGAATTTAGGATGTGTAACATACAAGCATGCCCATGTGGTTGGCAATCAAATATTGATGGTGGGTTAGTCCTACTAAGTTGAATATAAATGTAACAACACAAAGTGTGGTCAGAAAGTTACGACATTTATCAAATGTGCACGACTTCCAAGTGTTTCATAATTTTTCCTCAACCATTTGATAGTAAGCATGCAAGAACCTCTTGTGTCCTTGTATTAATACAACAACTATGAAAAATGGTAAATTTCTTCGAGCATTAACTTGCCACAAGAAATCATGCATTGGGATATCATGGTGCTTTGAACTATGTTGTTGTATGGGGTTTGCAATCAAGCCTGCACAACAAATCCTACTTATGTGCTTTTATAACTTCTTTTTAATGGTAGGGCACAAAATTTGATTAAATGTTGGCAAGATGGGAAAGGGGTGCACAAGAAGGTTGTGGGGGCTATTTGTGCAACAAAGAATCATATGAGGGAGCCCAATCCCCAACATTTGGAGTATGCCAACAAAGTGGCAAGTCTATTTCTATCTCTAAAGACCAATTTGGAATGTGGTTTTGTATTTGCATATGCCATTACAATCACAATTAGTGTGGTTGATGCCTTTAAGGTTTCAAGCTAATGCACCTATCTTATAAGTTCAATTGATCATGCAATTTGTGGGGAAGATCGGGGTTGAATTGCCTAAAATTGGCTTCCAATTTCCAATTTATATATAGTTCCATTTTGGTTTTGCAACCGAAACTTGTTTTGCAACTCCATTGATTGGCTAATGTTATTTTATTATATTAGATCGTGGCAAGATTTTGTTATTCATTGCATGTTTATGCAAGGGAATTCATTGGGTTTGTGACCATATGTGATTGACATTTAAGATGAAACTTAAATGAAGTGTTTTTTGATGTTAAAGAAGTTGAATAATCTATAAATAAATAAAAATTGGTGGAACAATGTTTGCAAAGACCATTGGCTTTCAAAACTAACTCAGATGAAGGTGCTTAAAAGATCTTGTGAAGATCCATATCAAAACTTTGAGCTAAATGGTCTTTCAAACACCTTTAATGCATGCTTTTGTTATGGTAACATGTTGTAGCATTGTTTTGGACTTAATTTCATAATCCTAACTTAATCCTAACTTTTATCTTGTTCAAGAGGAATAGGAGAAGCACATCTTTGCTTCATGGTGGTGTGGCAAATGCTTACCCTATCAAAAGTCGACAAATTCACCATAGAAAATGTGAACTCCTCAATGGAATTTTCTTACAACATTGTTGGTTGTGAGGCAAGAACACACAAAACACCAAAGATATTTTCTTATTAAGGGGTATGTTTGGTGTTGGGTTTATATGGAAAACAAATTGGCTTCAAGTTGGTGTTGCAAAAGAAATATTCAAACAAATTTTATTCAAAGTTTGGAAAAGTCGTAAACATGAAACAACATGGAGAAAGTTATAGTGTAAGGCTAAATGTCATACTTGTGTTGACCAAACTAGAAATAATGAAGGGGGCTACTCATATTTGTATCCACTTAGGGACCTAATTCAAAGAAACTTATATATGGCCCATCACCAAAAAATCAACATTCTTACCATCTTTCTTAAATACTTATTATTGTTGATCATATATAATGATGGATGCATTTCATCCACAAATGACAAATTAAGGTGATCAAATGCCCATATTTACAATTAATAATAAAAATATTGAAATTATTTTCAATATAGTTGGGGCTAATATTCATGTGCTGCCAATTGGCCTTTCCATTATATATATATATAATTTTTGTGGTTAAGTTTTGTTTAAAGCCTACTTATTTCTATTTTTTTCTATTGATTTTTATTTCTATTAAAAAACCTACATGTTTTCATTTTTCACTATTGTTAAATCAATTATTCTTCTTCCTATTGTTTTAAGAAATGTAATGGATTTCAAGATGTAGGTTTTTTTTTGAGGGATTGTTTGAAATTTTGATCATACCATTATACATTTCACCCACATTTTGCACTTGATGAATTTAATGGGACTAATGGAATTTATAATGAAGGTGATGTGTTGACATGCATGAAGTTACATCAATGTTTTAGGTGCACAATTTTATCAACTATAAATAATGGATTATAGACTACCAACTACCAACCCCTAGTAGTTTGGTTTTAAAACAAATTACTCTATATCCATGCATAAAAATTGCCCATCTCATATTTTAAAATGATGAAATTTTTTCTTACAATTGTTGTTTAGGTTATAGGGCTTGATCTCTAACAAAATCTTACAAGGTTTTTTATTACAAATATTTTACTATATATATTTTTATTTTTTTAATTTTTTTACGAATCTTGTAAAGGCATGGTTGTATGCAAAAATTCTTGATTACTTGGAATTTTTTAAATATTATACATAAGAATATGCTATTATTTTCAAATAAATACGAGGTGGGGGGGGGGGGGGGGTGGAATTGGCTTTCTTTCTAGTTTTTAGCCTTAAACTATGCACATCAGAAATAAAAGGCTTGTTTTTTCTCTCATTTTGTCATCATTTGAAAGTGTTCATCAAACATTTCATTTGTTTTTGTGTTTGTTTGAAAATTGTTGTTTTACATGGAAAGAAAATCACTTTTTTTTATTGTGCTCAAAATGCTGTGGTACTTAATCAAAGTTCATTTTATTTTAAATTACACTTAGTAACTTGGGCCTTCAACAAATAATTTATGAATTTCTGTAAGATGACCATTTGATGTGTTTTGAGGGCTTTCAACATTTCTATGGTCACGATCCCTCACCATAGTGAAAAGGGGGCCTTAGGCGATGCAACTTAGAATAACCAAAGGCCCACAATAGTATAGAATTAATGACAAATATAGGTAGAATATCCAATAGTAATTCAAAAAAATTGAAAATACCCTATAATGGCAAAAAAAATAGCCTTCAAATTGCTTAGAATTGCTTAAACTTGCCTAGGGTGAAAGTGAATATGGCAAATGTCCTTAAGTTAGACATGAGGTGTGGAGGGGCATATTCATGCTTGTTGTTCATGTGGAGGTCATTAGTTCATTGATGCTAATTAGGATGCCCAACTTTAACACATAAAACACAAAAGAAAGGCCAAAAAAAGAGCTTCACTTTTGATATGCAAGTTTATAAACAAATGAATTTGTGTTGTTTTAGGGTCATTTGACGTACACATTTGGCTACACGTAACAGCAAAACTTTACCACTTGATATCATGGAAAAACCTTGCATGGCTGAAATATACTCTAATCACATACAAAAAAAGGTGGTCCAAAAAATTGTGTGTGATATTCTTGGAAGATTACAAGTCATTTTCATTAGGATTTCCAACATGTTGTCAATAATTGTCAAAAATGTGAACGAATCAATCTTTAAATTGAATCCTTCATGTGTCAAACACAAATTGATTGTTAGATTTGCCATGTAATTATCAAAAACATCAAGTTCCACTCCAATGGGTTCAATCTCATGATCCCCCTTTAATTATGGGTCACACAACCATAACAATATGACCTTATACAAGAACAAACTCACGATTATTTGAATATAAAACCCAAGCTACCCACCTTGAATGTCATTCATTAACAACCAATTAGGACATTAAAAAAACAAGTGTGACAAAATGTCATAAGCTTAAGAAACGGGAAATTTATAATGCATTGATAAAAAATTTCCATATAATCAAGTTATGAACATCCTATTAAAGTATTAATCATTTTCATTTGGGCAAATGCACGTATGCAAAATGCATTTAATTAGTTGTCATCTTCCCACTGCATTTTATTTTTTCAACTTATGATGTATGCAACAATATGGTATTCTAATTTGTTGAAAGGAGGAAATGATATTTTGGACTTCAAAATATATTGCTCATATAAAATTGAAGAATCAACACACAAAATTAGTTGCATTTATTCCCATGTTTTTAATTTTGATTTTCCTATTGTGCATAAAAAAATGTCCCATCCGAAATAATGCATTGACCATTTTTAGTTTGTATGTTTGGTATTTTTCACCAAAAAAAGTGTAGAAAATTAAGACAATATTTTCGGGTCACCATTAAAAAACCAGTACCCTTTTGGCATTACAATTTATAGATTTCCTTGGCATTGCAATTACGTGTACCCTTTTGGCATCGTAATTTGCACATATCCCAACTGGAACAAAGTCAAAGAATTGTTAAAAGGGGGGTTGAATTTTGCTAAAACATTATCCAAGGCCATTTTCTTAAAATATTGTGGTCCAAGTGCTACAAATTGTGTTCTCTTAGTTTTTATCCATTATGTATGCATTAGTGTATGGCTTCAATTTCATATTAAGGTATGAAATTATATTTGCAATGTTGGTTTGCTAATTTTCATGGCCTTTCAAGAATCATGCTTTTGAACATTGGGAATTCAAAACTACATTTTGCCCAATGGTCATTCCACTCCATCAATTATGTAAAAAAATATAACACAATACAATACCATCAAAAGTACCTTGGAAAATTCCCCCACCCCCAAAACCCTAAAACCATGTTTGAAACTTGTGTTCTTAACTCAAATGTTTGATGGAAGGAAAGTCTCCTACAATATTCCTAAATAATTTTTTTAATGCAAATGATTATGAACATTAAGAAAAAAAATTCTTAGACAAAATTAAATATTCATAACCTACTAAATGTATTCACAAAAAAGAATGAAAAAAATAAAAATCTTTGAGTGATTCCTATAAATTTTTCCAACATTCGATGGGTCCAATAAAATGAAGTTGTGACATTCCCAATGGTACCACCAAGGATGATGTTGCATGTTATAAGCACAATTGTACTCATGCAATATGTTCATTTGCATATATGTGTTTCAAGTGAGATTGTTTGGTCTAATATGATGCTTCCATCAACTTATAATGAAATTATAATAATTTTTTTGTATATGGTCAAATTTTGTGTGCTTCATTTGAAGTTGTTATATAATATGTATGGCTAATTTTGGGGACATTTTAATCTAGGTGTTTTTGTTTGACAGCCCATTAGATGTTTAGTTTCCTAAGGTTTCATCAAGGGATTTTATAAAGATCAAATGAGTGGTGAAACATGGATCAAAACCCACACATGTGCAAGGATGTCAATTTGTTGATACCATTCAAATAGCCCAAACTAAATCATTTATTTTTTGGAGGGGAAAATGCAATTGATTTGATGGACATGTATGTTTAGGTCCATGGGGAGTTGAAATCCAATATGAAATAAACATTGAACTTTTTCCAAACAAAACAATTTTAGCACATTAAGTTTATAATGTCATAACAACGGATCCAGTTTGTCTTGAAAATAAAGTATATTATCACTAGTTCTTTTTTTAGGGTTAAAAAAATTATACATCATGTAATCATTTTCATCATGGTTCTTATTTTAATAAATTTATGGGGAATTAAACATAAGGTTTAAATTTTGTACTAAAGCAAAATCATGTTTTTGGGTGTATTAAGACATTTTCCCACTTGGGATGCAATTCATTAATTTGCCACCTAAGATATTATTGGAATAATCTTGCAATTTAAAGTTGTTGTCCATGAAGTTTGAGAGTATTTATATGTGACCATTTATATATGTGCAAAAATGTATTTAAATGGCAGATTGTCATATTAGAAAAGGGGTCCCAAGGACACTTTTCAAAACCCCCAAAAAATTTTACCCTCCATTGATACAATCACACATGCTCACACATAATTACAATGTGTTAAGACATAAGGATGAATGTCATCCTAAAAGGTAAGGAAAATGGTTCAACATGTTCTCGATCTTATTCATCTATATTTCATCAACTTATCATCACCCTTTTGAATTGTGTAGATGACCAAGCTATTCGTACATGCATTGTTCTAATGTTGATATAGTGTGAGCTCTAGTGAGGCTTGGAAAGTCCTAAGTTCACCTCCTTCATGTGCAAAACAATAATACATGCCATCAAACTATGGTGACAACAAGCACTCATTCTACTCCAATCACTCAAAAGTAGATTTTTTGTCAGTTGTGTGACATATGTGTGGTAGTATTCCATGTCCTGCGTGATGGAGCTTTGGTAGTAGGCAATTTCATCTTAAGCATAAGGTGGTTGGCAATGTATGTTATGGCTTTGATAATTCAACACCTTAGGAAATGAATTAAGCTTTGCAATCATGGTAACACATGTATTCATTAAATGTGAGTCACCCCTTCATGCACTTGAGCAATACATGTTGATATGATCATATGTTTCCAAGATGAATGGTAGGTGCATATTTTATCCAAAATTACTCTCTACCTATTAATAAAACAATACAAATTATAGTCTCAACAATACTTACAACATTCACATTCTATGGTTTTACTCATTCTAATTCCCCTATAAATTATATTCACACATTTTTCTTATAATTACAATTATTGTTTTCGGATTTTCCAAAAAATTTATAATCTTTAATAATCAAAATATGTGATTAGGATTCATAATTCAGTTTTTCACACAATAGTTCAGAATAGTCTCAATGTTTCCTCATCAATATTATATTGGTTTTTTTATTCAAAATCAAATATATCAAACACATGTTGTATTAAGTGTAGAAATCCAACATGGAAAACATGAAAATTTATGGTTTGAAACCCAATAGAATTCTAAACTACTCATTGTCTCTATTCTATTTTCCAGTAACTAGTTAAGTTTATATATGTGTTAAAAAAAAATCTCCCAAAAATATCAACTTTCAGAACTACATCCTAAATTATTTCCTTCCAAAAGTAATTTGAATTTTCAAAACAATAAAATGTTTTCATTTTATGCAACTCACTAGCCATTTGCATTTTGCCTTGTTGAATTTTTACCATTTTCTTAATCATATTTTGCCTTGTTTAATCTCTACCATTCACCTCCCTCCACTTTAGATTCTATTTTTGAAATCCTTCTTACAATTTAAAAAATTTATTATTCAAGTCATTGTGTTAATCATCTATGGCTTGATCTACTCATATTTAGTTGTTATTTGTCTCTACACTTCAATTTGTGCTCATGTGGCATCCTCACATGTTACATTTATTTGAAGAATTGAATCCTCAAGCAATGGTTATGTTGTACCTTGTAGTATTTGCTCCATCACCTATTTTGTGCTTTCAAGTAGTTCCTTCTAGTCATTAATGTCATTCGTTGTCCTCTTTGCTCAAGTAGTATAAATTTTTTTTGTGTTTGTTCCTCTTCCTCATTCTAAGGATCTTGTCCTTCTTAGAGTTTTTGAGGTATTTCCTCTTATTACTCCTATGTTGTTTCACTACACTTAGTTTCCTTTGCTTCATTCATTGGACTAGATGGCTCTAAGCTATCCAAACTCCTATATATGAAATTTGGAAAAGCTTTTGTAAGATCAAACAAATGTCATACGTACTTGTCCTCATCCTTCTTATGCATAACCAATTTTTTTAATCATCTCTTCTTTGAATTAAACTTCTACCAGCTCCCACCATTCATCCAATTCAACATTGGAATTTTTCATTTATTGTTTGGTACATATTATAGTGTAATATTATACCAAATTGTCATATTCCTCCAACTTGTTATTAACATACACATGATCCAGATCCTTGTACCTTTCCAACAATCATTTAATTTGGTATTAGTTTTTATCCTTTTATAGTGCTAACACCTCAAAGATTACCTTCTCATTTTCTTCTTCCACCTTTTGTTAATGGAATTTTTATGTCGTAATCATAGACTTCATGGGAAAAAATTGTAGAGGCATTTTTTCAATTGTGTTATCCTTGGTCCCCTGCTCCTACAACCATAGTTCCTTTTCCTTTCCAAGATTTCATTTTACATGTTTATAATCTATGAATGCCTTTTGATACTTGTTCCATCTCATTCCATGCCTCTTCTTTTTTCTTTAATTCCTAGCATTCCTTATGTAGAGTTGTCCATTCAACCATCCTCCTCTTTAGTTCCTTATTTTCTATGGTCAATTTTAGTATTTGGGCATTCATTCATTCTTTTAGATTTATAGTTTATACTTCTTCCAACCCCCATTTACTTTTAATATTCCTCATAACATTTCTATTCCTTATGCATCTACCTAAACAATCCATGTTTTTTCTCCTTCTAGTATGGTCAACTTTGTCGCAACCCCACTTTGGGGCTAAGTGTGAAAAGGCAACTCACACTCCCAAAAGTGGGAAAATGAAGCCCTCCGGGACTCTCGAAAACTCAGAAGACAATTTGAGGGGGTCAAATCTCCTCGCCTTGGTGCGTTCTTTATATCAATGGAAAGATCTTGAAGTGTAGATGTCTAAAATGGCCTCGCATTGCCCATTTGGACATCTGCAGCCCAAGTTATGGGCAAAAGAAGGGCCGGTAGTCAAACTATTAGTTTGACTCCCGACCACTAAAAGTCGGGAATCGACCTTTTCCCGACGTCTCCCCAAGGAATGCGACATGGCATTGGAAAGCTCTCAACGAGAGCTACAACTTTGGTTTAAAGCTCATCCCGATCCGAATTAGGGGCGAGGAGCTATGAGCGTCCAAAGTCCCAAGACTCCAACTCGGGATAGTTTCGGGACTCCAACTTGGGAGTCTTGGGAAAAAAGGCCATTTGGATGTAGCCTCGGCGAAGAGCTACAGAGAATACTATATGGGGGAAGGTGGTGGCTTCCCCCGAGTCCGGGCCGTGGTGAGTCAAGTAGTCCAAGTTGCCCGTGGTTTGTCCCAACACCCAAGGGTGTTCCCGAATGTGAACTAACCTTCTTATGGTTGGTTTTGGATGCAAATTCATGCTTGATCTTCTAGCCCATCTTCCTAGTCTAATCCCGCGACTTCTAGCATGCCCCTCTACCCCTCTTTAGTGTTGGAAGTCGGGAGCGCCCTTCAAGTCCCAACTTTCCGCAACTACACATAGTTGGACCCTCGAGTGTGTTCAATAAGGGACTTGGGAATGCTTCAAACTCAGTGTCATTACAAGAAAATGTGACTTTTTAAAAGGTCCAACTTGATTAAAATGTTCACATTAACCAAGGGGGATGGGCATGAAAGACATGAGTTACTTTTGATTAAAACATTTTATTAAAATGACTTTTTTTACCATGTGACAAATCAAACATCCAATAAAAAAGACCAAAGATTCATCAAAATGACTAAGATTTTGTAAAATTGACCATACTCAATGACCATTGTGATTTACAATTAGTCAAATTGACCATTTTGATTTGACACTTAGTCAAATCAACCATACTAATTTGATTACTTAACCTACAAATTTATTTTGTCGAAAGTGCATACCAAAACTTAAGTTCATAATTATTAGGTCTTAGGTTAAGCATGTTACACCTAGTAAGTATTTATGAAGTTTAATAAGTTACCTACATACTATTTTTAGGCACAAGTAAATATTTAAACTTAGTACATTAATTAGTTGATATTTAATAATTGATACTTAATACTCAATAATTTTGATTAATATTTTATATAATTAATTAATAACCAAATAAATATTGATTAATAATCAATAACTAATTTATCCATCAAGTTGTTAATTGATTAAATTATTATTATCAAATTATCAATTTTATCTAATTTTTTTGGCTAATATTAAATAATAATTTATAATAATTTATAGTCATCAATATATTGTTGTTTAATAATTTTTTTAAAATAATTTTTTTAGTTAATAATATTTTATATATTAATTGATAATTATTAATTCATATTAAATAATCAATAACCAGTAACTAAAATTTAGATCACCTGCGGTGCAGAGCTGTAAAGCATGATGACTGAGAAAAAGCATTTCATGCTTATTATACTGCACAGTTGAGGGCACCTGAGCAGGAAGTGGAACATGCAGGAAAATCTCACAAAGATAAAGAGGTCAACTTATCCCTAAACCTAGCATGGTGGAGGAGGAAGAGTGAGAGGAAAGAAATGAGTTTGTAAAGACAATGTAAGAATGGGTCATTTCAGTTTCAAAAGCGTTAGGCTTTTTCTCTGGAACCAAGCTTTTCATAGTCAATTTCTGGGATTGAAGAATGGCATCTTTAAACAATGTATGTTATGTGATGTGACTTGGGAGTGTGCACAGGAGAAATTGAGAAGGAAAGAGTGAGAACAGTGGATCAGGAGGAAAAAGTGTTGGAAAGAGTTTGTCTCCAAGCTCAGCACAGGAATTCTGTCACTGTATACCAAGTGTTCTTGAAGGAGAAGATCAAAGACCCTGAAGTAGCCACTCTCTCCCATCACATGTTGACAGAGCCCTCATTGCGTAACAGTTAGATTAATTGCTTTCTGTGTAATGTCTTCCAATTTTTCAGGTGTTGGAAAAAGAGGTGACACTCAGAGATCATGGCAATCGTAAGCCTTATTATGTTGTTCCTCTCTGTGTGTCTGTCAACTGCCTACTTCTCATGGTTTGTTTGCTGAAAAAATTGATTCTCTGAAGTACACATTCCATGTAAAGAGAAAATGCTCTAAAGTGAAGTCGAGTCTCAGGTCAAGTACTCTCTTCTGGTAGAGCCTTTTCTTTGTGAATGATCTTATTCACAAATGAATAGATCAAAAAACAGCTTAATGATCTTCACCACCAATGACTGCTTCTTGTTGGTTCTCTCACTGCCGTTTTCCATTTCTGAAGCTTAATCAGCAGGTCGACATACTGTTGACTTTTGACTTGGAGATTGAAGTTGTTGGTAGTTCTCCTGTTTCTGTTGGGGGGTTCCCTTACCAACATATTTCAAAGAGAAGCAGCCTGCTAGTCTTCATGTGAGGATAGATATCAGGATAGCCTGTGACCGGACAATGGGTGGCCACTACAATGTGAATACTGCTGTTTGTGTTGAAAGATCCGATCTTGGTTATTAACTGATTTGTGCTGATTCTTGTTGCATGGCGGCTGCTCCAACTTCCATGCATGGTTGTGTGATGGCGCACAATGATGGGCCGAAATGGAGCTTCCTTGATGTGGGGAATGGCCGACGGCGCGTACTGGATGAGACTTGATGACGCTTTGAGCGCGAGGAGGGGTTCTTCCGGAAGGCCTGGAGGTGGTTGAGAGGAAGAGCTGGCTAGATAGATTGGAGCTGGGGAGAGGATAGGTAAGGTGTAGTGGAGGAGCTAGAGAGATCGCCTGCTGTTGATTTTCTTCCGCTGCGTTAGCAACTAGGGGATGACTAGCTCCCACATTTTTGGTACGAGTCAGGGTTCGAAGCAAAGCTCGGTGAGGTTTGGGAGGCATATAGACGGACGGTTCGAGTGATCTGTGTTGGACTCTAGCATTCACTGAGTAGTAGTTAGATCACTGATGAACATGATGGAAAGAGGAAGCTTGTGCTGTTGAGGATTTTGTGCAGTCTGAACTGTGAGTCGGATCGAGATAGGTTCAAGCAGATTCTTCTATTCCAGCAATTGATTTTTCGTTTGGTTTCGGACTAGTGCATGTTGCTGTGTGTTTCTTTGGTATGTGAGTGTCCGTGTTGAATCTGTCCGGAGTAAGCACGTCCTCGGGGACCTAGTGATGTTAGCTTCACGTCCCTCTCTTTTTTGGTTACAAGCCAACCATTCTTTTACAGAACTCGTGGAAGCAGCCAGCTGGACAGTTGCGAGAGTTGGAAGATACTCCTCACACAAGCGAATATCGGTCAATAGAGATCATTGCAGGAGGAGTAAAAGTCCCGAGATAGCTGCGAAGCTAACTAGTTCCAAATCAGAATCTGGACTGTTTGGGAAATGCTTTATCCAAGCCTCACAGGGTACTGTCATAGAACTGGCAAATGTTATCAAAACTATCATTCCTAAAATCCAAAACAATATTCTGGAAAAAGTCTAGGAATACCTTGTGAGGAATTAAAGATGAACAAATCACCTGGAATTGTATAAGAATGCCTTCACAATTGCAGCCTTAAGCATAAATCTGAGCAAAATCCATTCCACCAGACATCCAAGACTGGAGGAGCTAGAGCACTTGCAACAAGTGCTTGCAGGTAGCAATCATATTTGGCATAGTGAGAACACTCAAGACAGTTGACCTCAGAGCATGATACGGATTGAAATATGGAGTTTTTTCAGGTTTCTTCTGCACACAAAGGGAACAATCAAAACAACCATTCTCTTTAGCACCAGGAAAATTGGGAAACTTCATTGAGGTGACATCTCTCCACCGCAAGCATAACCATGAAACATTCAAGCTTTGTCTATCCAAAGATTGGAATATGTTCACACACAATTCTTAAAAGGAACAATAGTAAAAATGCATTGATGTTTGTCCTTCATATGAAAAATAGAAATAATGCATTCCAAATGCTTGCTTCATTACAATCTCAGCTTTGAACAACAGAAACTATTTATTCTAAATGCTTCATTAGGGTCTCAGGAATGACAAGTCACACACTGTCTCCTCCCCACACTCTGCAGAACACTTAAAGGGTTCACCACACCTCCAAATGAGTAACAACTCTCATGGGCAAACATGTGAAATTGAGAAACTTATCAGAATACATGGATTGAATATATTCCTTCAGAGATTGTGACAGGATCGATCAAAGCCTGTTGGGATGGAGGTGCATGAAAAGCTGGGACCAATTCTGATCATCTTCAATTTGCCACTGCATGAGGTGATGGAATTCAATCATTTTCTTGCCTCTGTACTGAATTCTCTATTGCATGCTACATTCAGAGCAATTCTTTCCAAGTGCAACAACAGATCATCTAGATAAATTGTTATTGACAACTTGATAACTCCATACAACAGGTGATGGAGCACAGCTACTCATGTGCATTAGAGTGGTCATTTCTGCACCATGGGTGGAGTATGTGTGAGCCTTGCACATGTGTTTCCACTCTAATGTTTTTGCAAAGCAGCTGAAGGTGAGTTCTTCATAAACACAAGTTCCCATACCAACTATCCCAAAATATACAACAGACAAAGAGAGTCAGGAGTCAACTAATACAAATCCTTCTTATCAATCTTTCGGGGATTGTTCAGAAATGTGAAAAAAAGTTTGAGCTCAATCTTTCACTGTGGTATCTCCTGACAGTGTCAGAAAGTGGGCTTTTGCCTTCTTTACAATGTCCCCAGACTAGGCATTGATTAGCTGCTTCTACTGCTGGGGTCTGTCCTTCCTTAAGATAGGATTCTGTTGTGTTCATCCAGAGAGCACAACAAACTTTATTTGGACTGTTACATTGCATTTGCCTTTGCCTTTGGTGCTTATCTTTCTTCCATTTCTAATCTCACAAGTCATCTTACCTTATGAAGACATTGAAGAGGTAAGACATGCGGTTGCTGTTGTACACAACTTGGCAATTCTTTGCAAAGCTTCTTAAGGTTACAATTCTTGGTTCTCAAAAGCAGAATTCCATTGCTTGTTTTGCTGAGTTGTTTCTCTCTGAGATAATCAGAATGTCTTTTAGGAGGGTATCCACAGATGAAGAGGAGCTAGCATCCAATCATCAACCCTGCCATAAACATTACATTGTGATTAGATTCTACAGGTCAACAGTTATAGATAGGTGCATGTGCTACCTAGTATTATTAAAATTTTGGGAAAAAAATTCATTAAGTCTTAGTAATTGTTCCACTACAAGTTACAACTAGCCCAAAACCAATTATTAAGTTAGTAATTTTATTTTATTTTTGTAAAAGATTAACGGCATGATTTTATTGGGAAAAAAAATCCTCACAATCAATGTTGTTCATCATTTATTAAATAACTCCACTTGTTATTAACAAATTGATCATCAAGGCTTCATATAATACTCTACAAAGTTAAATCTATGAGGTTGAAAATTGGCAAATGATGCCCTAAAAAGAAAAATTTTAGTTTAAAACAAATATAAACATCCAAATTTTATTTGGAAGAATTTGCTAAGGTGTAAACATTTTCCCTAAACACTTACCAATCTCCTCTAGGAAGAGCAATAGCAGGTTTAAGCATACTGAAATCAAGAGTCAAAAAGTGGAAAGAATGGAATTAGGAACGAATAACAGTGATGACAAAAGATTTGGGCAGCCAAGCATTATGTTGTTCAATGTAAAGGGATTTCCACTGTTCCCACACCCATATGCCATGTCTTCAAAAACATGCACTTTCAAATCAAGCCAGCTCTGCAAAATGGGAAGGAAGAAAACTAATTAGAGAATAGTGTTGGACATCTAGATGAGTGAAACCATACATGAGCTCCTAAAAAACTGTAAATCAATAGAGGATAAGTATAAACCATCTATGAAATCTATTTCAAATGAAAGAAGATTTACCTTCTAAATGAAATTACAATGAAGGGCGTTTTTTAAATCTTTGAACCGCTCAATGACCACACACTGGTCTGGAAGATCAGTCTGGAATTCAGGAAAGCGCTTGATGGCATGTGCACAGTGAGCAACATCACGCTCAAGAGCCTCAATATTTGTAAAGTGTACAGTTGCGTTTCTCTCCAAAATGCAACGGCGAGAAAGTTCCCGATACTCTTGCACTGGCATGTCCATGGCCTTTGAACCTCTCTGAATGGCAAATTCAAACAGTTTGAACATCCTGAAAACATCTTGAAAATTCATTGAAAACAACATTAAACACTTATATCCTTCACTTATGTCGTGAAAGTACTGGTACAAAAACTTGGAAGTAGTAATGTTGTAGTGTCTTACTGCTTATCAGATACTCACCGTCACGGGCTCTGTCAAGTCGGGCCGGAACAATTGCCTTCCATCACCACGCTCCTCTCCTCTTAAGTTTACGCTCCATTTGAAAATTTCCGCTGCACAAACTATTAACAGATGTTTGCTCGAATAACATCCAAGCTCTTTGAACTCCTCAAGGTGTGCTTTCTCTTCGGCATACATTGCATATAGTTGCTTCTCTCTTGGAGACCAGGGGGATACTGATGGATCCATCAAAGGAGGGGAGTCCTTAAGACCAAGCTCTGCAAAAAAGACACATAGCTTTAGATTAACGTACAAACATAAAACACACAATTCAACAACCATACACACATAAAAGTATTAATACAATCTAGAAAATCAACAACAAAGCTTGATGAAGTTGCAGAGAAATCTCCACAACAACAATTATAGGTAACACGACAATGAGTGCAGTCATAACCTCATGAGAGTTGCTCACAAAGTGACAGACCATCACCTTCATCACGAACGGCAGTGACAAGCTGCCATGACTACCCACTGAGTTCATCAGCTCCCAACAGTGGGTGTAGATAAGCATATAATAATGTTCCCAAAAACTTGGGCAAACCATTATACACAATCTGCGTCCTGAGTTTCTGTTGCCTTTCCAGAAGCAATGGGAAGACTCAGACGTGATGTTGGCTAGCACTCAAGAAACATTGCTAATCAAAAAAGTCCAACAGTATCCTCATTCAAGCTGCAACAAGCTTCTGGAGGAAAGAGCTTTTATTTCATTTTAGCATGTCCCTGTATATGCACTTATTTCAGCCATTTACAACCAACCTGAAATCCTAAGAGATAGTATCATATTTCCTTCAAGTCAGATTGCCATCTGAGCAGTACAAAATCTTTTCAGGATGAATATGATAACATGGCAGAATATGCAAGCTATCTCTTGCAAAACTATGTACCAGACAAGACATTAGTAATGGGTTCACAAACTCACACCTGCAAGGGTTTGATCAGGGTCATCATCAAAGTCATCCTCAAGATTTTCATTGTATGGTGTTTGTGGCTCCTCTTTCACCACCTCAATATCCAATCCCTTCCCATTCAATCTCAGTAGCATCCCACCAACTACCAGCAACATGCACATTCATGAACAAACATAAACTCAAACTACTCTAAAGAATGCTCAAACCAGCCTCATAGAAGCAAAAAAGCAAATGGCGACACCAAAGAATAAGACATTTCATTGATTGATCATCTACAAGACACACACCAGAGGTGAGGTCTCCACCCCTGCTTGCAAACTTTTAGAAAAAAGGGCAGGTGACATATGTCCTTCCAACAGAGACTGTGCATCTCCACAATCATCAACCAACCCAGCTCCTTCCTGTGAATCTGCCAAACTGCAGGGAGGAGACCAAATCAGAACATATTGACCTAGAAGAGCTCTTCCAACTGTTTCTCTTCTGTAACAATGTAGAACAAATGCACAGACATCTTACACAATCTCTGAAATAGACCCAGGGAGATTGACATAGAACAGAAGGTAGCCAAAGGAGGACCCCTGAAAGAAGATGTGACTACAAAGCATTACAAACTAAACAGTCAAATGATTATCCTCAAACTTACCGTTTCTTTGTCCTGCTCACTTTCCTGTGCTGAGGCTCAGCAGTTGCCACATGCCTTTTCTTGTCTTTGACCCCAAAGCTAACAAATTGAGCTTCATCTCCCTACACATCCAACCAAATGTCATTAACTTGACAAGATGGATATCAAAGAGGGTAAACCAAGTACAGGCAGAAACAATTGCAGTTGAACTGTATCTGGGCACCTAGCCATGTTAAATTCCCAACTTTTTGAAAGAGTAAGTACCACATCAACTCTGGTAGCCACACCTCTGTTTCCTTGAACTCCTTCTCTAAACAATATGCATAAATAAGCTCCGAAAGATCTGCCACCTGTACAGCAAGGAAATTGATCAATGATGTTTGATGAGTACAACAACTCAGCATCTAGAGCCAAACCAACTTTGTGATTTATCCAGAAGAGCTCGAGTCAGGTGAACTTGTTTCCTGGTCAATTCACCGTGGAAATTCACCAAGCAAACAATATGTGAAATCCTGGTGCAGAGCTTGTCCCCAGAACCCTAAACATGCAAGGGTCGGGTGTAGCTCCATTTCTCTCCACATATCAGCTATCCACGTCTCAGAGATCAAGAGTAACGGGACTGTCCATATTACTGAGGTCAAGGTAGAATGGACATCACAAGAACACAGTTCCTAGCCTTGTCAAACTCAGGTCCATATGCAAAAGGGTCATGCATTCCAAAACATCAATAGTAGGAACCAAACATACCTCGACCCATTCAGCTTTGTAGTCACAGAAGGGTGCACGATATAGTTTGATACGGAAGTCTGTGGTACAGACCCCCAGCAGACAACTGCAAAGTAGTACAGCCACCACACATCAATGCCAGACACAAACTACCACTTGAATGCATGCAAATCACTAGTTGAGCTACAGAGACCACATGTGCACAATAGCACAAGAGCAGAGTGTAAACCAGCAGGCATGCCAGAATCTTTGGTGGGACACCAAACACACAACATTTCAGGGAAAACTCTCAGATATCATGTGAACCTGAGTTAACTAGCACGTGTGACAGAGCTATTAAGAAAAAACTTCCAGTAACAAGAAACGAACCTTCCATTTGAAGCCAAGCCCTGTGGAGACCAATCCAGAGCTCGCACACCCACACGTCCCTCTCTCCACAGTCGAAATGGAAGCAGGACTGAGTCAGACAAATCTGCAATTCACATGGATAAGATCATGCATTTTTAGATTCGTGGCTACTTATGAACAATGTTGAATGATCATTTTATCTTGCAAACCAAATAGGAGAAATATGTGTCCCACTTCTAAGATCAACAAAGAGAAAGTACAAACTATCACACAGATTTACAAAGCCCGCAAAAAATATACCTTCCCGCTTCACAGTTCCAATATCAAAGATCTGGCTTTGTAGTATTGATGCATAGCCTCGAGGACCAGACAATGATGCTGGATTCTGGACTGACACAACCTCAAATTCAGTATCACGAGAACAACACTTAGATCACAATGATCAACAGCATTTACACAGATATGGGAATAATTAATGCACAGACAACCGTTTTGCCACAACAACAAACATAATATCACACACAAGTAACATTTGACAGCGTGCTGGGTCTCCCGCATGTCAAGAATCATGGACACAGGAAATTTGAAGAAAATGGATCAATCAATATAATGCAAGAAGAGGGGACTAGCACAAGGAAAACCTCCCACTGTCTACACGGAAGAGCAACCAGGCAACAGGAAGGCTGCAGGAGGAAATTAAGATAAAGAGAGACATGCCATCGCAGGAGAAAAGACATATATACTCTCACTATCAAGCTGGAAAGATATGAACAAGAATGTGAAAGACGAGGAAAAGCTCTCAACGCACAAGGATGGTAACCAGGTGACCAGACGCCACGGCGATGAGATTATCTTCCGACCACTTGATGGAGTTAGGGAAGGTCGGGGCTCCCACCAACGCTAGGGTGCTGCTAGGGGAGGGAAAGGTATGGCCGTCCTCATCTCCATAGCCAGTAAACTCGAGAGGCTCTACATGACCCATGGACGACAGAGGCCCTCCTGCGATCACAACAACACCGGACACAGAGAGTCAAATTGAGAAAAGGAACACCGATCACCAATGAAGAAGAACTCCAAAGGATTCGTTCCGCACAAAAGAGAGTCAATTGCGCCAACAAGAAGAAGGAACACGAGAAGACAGCAATGCTTACACGACGACTGAGCTGCGTTGTTGCTCGCGCAACCTCGGCAGGAAATTCAGTGCCTGCAAAAACCAAAGAAGAACACGACGAGCTTCTCGTATGCAGCTTGACCTAATTCACTCTTGCTGTTCCACATGGCTTTCCGTTATGGACCGGTCCAGTTGGTTCCAAGGACCAAATTCGATAATCCAGTGGTCTAATTTGTACAAACACCCACATGGTCTTTCGATATGTAACCGACAGTCTAGTTAGTCCAGTTACCCACATCGTGTCTCGATCATCCACTGGTCTGGTTAGTACAAATACCCACATGGATTTGGATGACTCCACTGGTCTGGATGGACCAAATACCCACATGGATTTGGATGATTCCACTGGTCTGGATGGACCAAATACCCACATGGATTTGGATGATTCCACTGGTCTGGATGGACCAAATACCCACATGGATTTGGATGATTCCACTGGTCTGGATAGACCAAATGCCCACATGGATTTGGATGACTCCACTGGTCTGGAGAGACCAAATACCCACATGTATTTGGATGATTCCACCGGTCTAGTTAGACCAAATACCCACATGTATTTGGATGATTCCACCGGTCTAGTTAGACCAAATACCCACATGGATTTGGATGATTTCACTGGTCTAGTTAGTTCAACTATCGACATGGTCGCTGGTCTAGTAAGGTGGAATACCCACACGGTCGTCCCAGGAACTGCTGGTCCAGTTACTTCAAATACCCACATGGGTTTTGATGCTCGCAGTGGTCTAGTTAGTTTCAAATACCCACAAGGGTTTCTGATACTGGTACTTACGACTGATATTCAGCACCAAAAATAATATTTCCTAAAGGTTTAGCCGAAAAAAAAAAGAGATTTTTTTATTGATTTTTTTTTTGTCAAACTTGTGGAAAATTGAAAAACCATTGAATTACTATTATCACAAATGCACAATACCAAAATGTATTTTGTATAGCCGTAGACTAAGGTCAATTTCCACATTCACAAAATGAATAATTTATTTTTTTTCAAAAAATCACTTTGTTTCTTTTTTTAATTTTGAAATTATTATCATTTTCATGATCTACTATGATATTGTCATATGAGTAGTGAAATTATTCAGAGTGTTAATTTTAATGATTTTCAACTTGTCAACCTTCATGTTATGTTTTCACAAAAATTCATTTCACTATTTTCAGGATTATTTAATGACAAAACTAACTACCTTAGGGTAATAAGGTATTTATTCCTCAACTATTGAAATTCTGAAATTTTAAATTTTGAAATTGTTGAACCTTGTTTTCTAAAAATAAATATATATTTGACCAAAAAAACAAAAAGGATTACAATTTTGAAGAAGGAAAGATTATATTAAATTGTGATCCTTGAAAAGGTTATCTAATTATTATGTTAAAATATGGACAAGAAACAATGGACATCATATGTATTAATTATGATCTTGGATGAGATTGATGTAATTTAAGGAACTTTCAAATGTGGCATAATATATTTTCTAAAATATTTATGGAGTTGTAACTATGAATTGAGGTTTTTTTTTTTTTGGCTAGCAATTAAAATTGTTTATTTGTTTTGTTTTGTCGAGTTGAAATCTCCCAAACCATGTCACCCCTTGCCTCGTGCTCTTGGTGTCTTTGAAAAACCCTCAATGAAGAGGGTTCCATAGAATGGATTTCATAACTTTGAAACCTAAGGTGCTAAAGATATTGAATTTTGAGTTTTTTTCGTCATTGAAAATTTAGTAAAAATTAAAAAATAATAATTTTCATGGAAATTGGATTTGAAAGTTAAGTTTAAAAAGGTATACCAATTTTCCCTTTCAAAAGTCATTCAATATTATTGTATGTGTTTAATATGTCACAATTCCTGTTAATTATAATGAAATAGATATTGTTTGTTTTTAGAACAAATTGGTGTTTTGTTTTTTGCTTTATGGTGTTCTTGGTGATGGGAGGACAAAGCTTTGCAAATTTCATAAGAAGATGGATAAGAAGTGTCTTTTATGTTTCATTCACATATTAGAATAACCATAATGTTAAGTGTGTATCCCTATTTATCACAATTATAACCAATTAACAACAAAGTAATACAAACATATGACACCTACTTATTTAACATACTTACCCAACCTACTCAATTCATACTCTATCCAATCATAACCCTATTAATACACCTATTTACTTCAAACCTTATCATTGTACAATAATTGTTTAATTATCATTATAAGTCAATAATAATTTTATGTGAAGGTGGGTTTCAAATTTTGTGCATTTGGGATGTCCTAGAATTTTTTAATCCTATAATTGCTAAGTTATCATTATAAGTTCATAATAAATTTCTGTGAAGGTGGTTTTCAAATTTTGTGCATTTGGGATGTCATGGAATTGTTAATATTAGAGAAAGTATATGAACCATTAGATGTATAAAAAAGATTGTAAGAGGTGAAATGAAAATGTTTATTAGTGAAGACAAATGAGCTTTTGCTACTCTAATCCATAGATAGAAAAAAATGGTGTGATGAATAAAATCAAAATCAATAGGGCTTGAACTAGGGGTTGGAGTTCATGGAGGAACCAATATTCCTTTTGTGCAAAACTTGAGGAAATTTTGAAATTTAACCATCATCATTGAGCTTCTTAAAATGTTTATGACAATGTTTTTATTGCAAACAAGCATTTTTGATAGCAAGGTCAAATGGCACCTCTAAATATCAAAGGAACACTAAAATTTTAAAATGCATGAAGTGTTGCAAGTTGTGCAAATATTGTTCAATTCAAAATTTTATTTTAGATGGCATGTTGTGTTGTCAATAATTATCACAATATGAACAATGTTATCTGATTTCAAATGTTAATCGATTCGTGATGTGTAGAACTTTGTTTGACGATTTAAATAAAGGAACAAATGTCTTTGGTCTTAGGGATGTGACTATTTATGCAAGTATAATAACTCTCTCTATTTAAAGGTGTTAATGTTTACAAAATTATAGATGGGACCAATGTCAAAACCTACATTTGTTATTTATCAATATGACAAAATTTGATAATTAATATATGTATGAACAAAAAATGTTATTTGTTTTTCAATAAGCAAGGATAACATATTCACAATTTCCAACCTCTAATGAGCTTGACAAAACAATGACCTATGTTGTCAATAGAATGGCATGGTGACATTAAAACAAATGATAAACACATAATATAATATTGTTGTGCAAAAGCATATGTCAAGTAAAGTTAGCTAGTTATATAGTTCACATAGTTACACAAATCCCTCTTGCACTAATTCTCTAAAAGAAGTAATTATGCATCTTAAATGTAATATTCTAAAATTGTTGAATGATTTCAACACCCTTCATTCTTTGCACTTTCCACATGTACACATAATTTGTAATAAGATTTCTCACCTCAAGTTGACATTATCATATATTATATACCATATATAATTGCACAGTGTAAACAACATGACCATTTTATAAGTCCCAAAATAAACAACAATGCATTAGAAATGTCTTTTGTTGACTACATGGTTCATTTCATTGATACCTTACATGCCAAGGAGAAAGATTTGCTACTAATTTTCCCCAATACTTAGAAAGGATTCAATTGAACACCCATGAAATCATATAACCAAATTATTTAGGTTATTCATCACTTACAAGAAAATACAAACCATAATGATTTGTAATTTCCAAAGCCAACAACACATCAAATATGTTTTCAATTTAGTGCAATGTATGTGTAATTAATAGCTTATATACTAAGAAGAAAGTTTTGCTACCAATTCTTCACATTTTATTTTAAAAATTTAATACCAATGAAAGCCAACTCATTGAGGTCATATATACCACAAGCATTAAAATGACAATTTGTACTCTTTAATGGGGTAACATATTGGTTTTGATTCACTCATAATTTAGCTTCAAAGTTTGGAAATGGCCTATTGAAGCAAAGAAAACAACCAACTACTTACTTGAAGCCCAAAACAATCTTACATGAAGTTATGAAAATCTATAGCTTATAGTCAAACCATTTACTAAACATTAATATGTATAGTAATAATATCCATCATCCTCAAAATAACCAACTTGATTGAGCTCATTATCATAGTCATCAAGAAAGTCATCCTTACATATGAAAAAGTCTTCCAACCTCACTATAGCAAAAAGGCAAATAGTCTTCACATCATTTGGGGCCAATTTCTTGAAATTATCATCAATTCATTTAAGTTATGCACCCCAAGTTAACAAAATCAGAAACTAGTGAATATGCTTACAATAGTGAAATCTTTTCAATTTCAATTTTAGATTTAACAATACCCAAAAGTCAATGAGCCAAAAATGCAACATGAAGAAATTGTTCATGATTTTTTTCCATGATTGTAAGGGTAATTTCATGTATCATTATCATTGATACTTATATGATATATCAATTATATAATATTATAACAATTACAATTTCACCAAATACAAACTATTGGTTTTAGTTGTTAATTAAAATTCCTCAAAGATAGTCTTTAATTTTGGGTGCCTTTGGGAAAGGGTTATTTACATGTCCATGGTTGAATTGCTTCAAGACCTTAATCAAAAGCACCAACACTTTTTCACAATTATCATTGTTTTATCCATGTTTATATATTCCATGATACATTGCAAACCTTTAATATAAGATCCAATTAAATGACACACATATTGTGTGCTTGTGTAAGGTTACATATGATGCAAATGATAGAAAATGGTTTAATGTACATCAATAACCTCAAGACCCATCCCAACAAACAATATTTCTAATTTTCAAGTTCAAAATCCCAAGATTAAATAAACCTAGATCATAGGTTGTTGAAACTTTGTGTTTTCTTTGCAATCTAATTCAAATTCTAGAAAATGTAAAATATAAAGGATTTAACAACAACAATTATTTCTAGTTTGATTCAAAATGCATTGTTTGACCATAAGGCCTAAGGTTTTAATTACCATTTTCGTGATTGTTAGGTTCAGCCAAAAGATAGTTGAAAGCTTGCAATCTTGAAGTTTGTTCATTGTAATAAAATTATCTGATTGAAAGTACTCCAAAGTTTCCTAAAAGAATACTACATTGAAAACAAACATGGTTTTGATTGGAATTTTCAATTTTTAAAAGCTCTTGAAGTGACCACCTTACCATCTCCTTCTCATTCTTGCACACCCTTTTGGGATTTTTTTGTTCATGTGATTATTTTATAGAGAACAACTTGAACATCAATCAAACTCATTTCCTTCATCCCAACCCCCATTTTAATCTCATTTGTGCCATGTTGACAAGTTTTAAACATAACTTCCAAAAAATGTGACAATATATAGTGAATTTTTTTACAATGGTGCACGTGAAATAACATTAGTTAAAACAAAAGCAAGTGTGTTTAGACTTGTGCCCTAGTCATCTTAGACAAAATCACTTATTTTGTTTGTTAAAGTTAATATATTAAACCAACAAAAACATTATTTATTTTACCAATGCTACTCTAGATGTGTCAAAAACTTCCTATAACATGATAAAAAATCCAATTTTTTCATTATTGAAATTGATTACAACATGCAAAGGTATCAAATCCAATTCTTGACATTCACAAATCAAATACAATATGGTAGTGGTTTATAAATTGTGCAATTGAAGGGAACCCATATTGGTCCATTATTTTGGCCAACATGGTTGGGAGATGCTCAAGGACAAATTGCTTACAAAAAAAGAATTTTGATTTTATCATGTTGACACATCAAAGATGCTACAACCATGGATTTTCACAACAACCACTTCATGTTTCCATTAATAATGAAAAATATTAGATCTTTTATGAATTGTTGTTGAAGAGAGTCATTGCATTTGTAAGGATTAGAAAAAAATTAATAATGTCCATCAAGATGCCACCACCTTATTGTTTTTACATTTTTTTATAGCATTGATAGCTCATAACTATTGTTGTGAAAGAAGGCAATGGAGAATGTCCCTATGATGACATTGAAAATGGTGATGAAGATGATTAAAAGGTTTTGTGTTGCTATGATTCAAAATTGTTAACATTCCTTCAAGCTTCCTAGAAATGGTGAACCTCAATAACGCAAGGGTGATGACTCCTTATTATTATAATGTCGTTTTTAGTAAGCTTGAACAAAACATATGGCTAGATGGGTGTGATCACAATTAAATGAGCCAACAATGACAAAAGATTCAAAGATCATAATCCTATTTGTGGTCATTTTGACTTTCTCATAGAAAGGACTTTTGGAATGAAATATTTTGCAATATGTTACTAAGAATACATGTAATTTTTGCAATACATCACAATTTTTGTATTAATTTTTGATGAATAATTAAGAATTTTCTAAAAGTGTACAGATTCTACCAAATTTTGGATTTTGTTTTGAAAAATTATCCTAATTTCAAATTGTATGAAAATATGCTAACTATTTTATGTTTTATTTTCTTGTTTCATAAACTACAACTTTCCTTTAGATGTCATGTACATTACACCTCATTTACATGTGGTAAAAGATTCTTGAAATTTTAAAATTATTATTCAATAAAATTTGATTTTAAATTTGTTTTCAATTCCACAACTTTCAAATTGTGAATGTTTTTTGAATGTGGGTAATCAATTGACATCATTTCATTTTTTTCTCATCAAAATTTCTTTATAAAGATAGTCTTTAATTTTGTAATTTACAAAATTGACTACTTTTGATGCAATTGTTGTTCAAGTTCAAAGGTTTGATATCAAAACCAAAACTGATTTTTTTATAAAAAATATTTTGAATTATTCAACATTCATATTAGTCATTTAACACAATTTCCCATGATTTAACATGGCATTAAAATAACACCACAAAAGTATATCTAACAAAGTTATAGTTTTGAAAAAGTTTTGGCAATCGTCCAACATGGTTTTTAGCTCATTTGATTGTGATTACAATCATATTGTAGTTGTAAATCTTTTTTTCTCTTTCTTAGTTATCCATATGTAAAGGTTACAATGACTTAACATGACTAGTAATGCCCTACACAATGATTTTCTACTACTATGGCAATAATGACCTTCATCAACTTCCTACACAATAAACTCATATGCAACAACAAAATTTGAAATGGATTTTTTTTGGGTGATGAATGACTTGCTTAGATTAGTATGAACCCATGCTATCCATTTTATTTTTTCATACATGGTCAAATATGTTTTTAAAAAAACCATAAATGATCAATTTCATTATCAAAATAATACAATGTGTTATCAATTTATGGGAAATGTCCGTGGTTTTGTGGGTAATAAATGTTAATCATTCATGATGTTTAATTATCAAGTACTTACATTGAAAATCATTGATTATACTATGTACATGGGGTAGGTTACAAGCTTTTATTTATGTTTATGTTTATATTTAAAACATTTTTTATGTTATATCATGAACATGCATAGGGTTTTACGATTGATAACATACTTGAATGAAATTCCAATAATCCAAATAGGTTACTAAAAAATTTCGATTCAATATTCAATTAGTAGGTTATCAATAACTAGCTAATAAGTTATTAATAATTAAGTTGATAATTGGGTGTTTTATCAACTACCAACCAACACTAATACAAACATGGGTAATCATTTGCTTCAATGAAAATATAGCATGGCGATGTTTTCAATGAAAATTACAATGTGCATTTTGCATAATATTTGAATGTCCACACAAACTTGCTTTTCATTTTGGGGCATGACAATTTCTCAGTGGAGTTTGATTTTCCAAAGAATGTGAAAGATTCAAAAAATGTTCAAAATGATCAATTTTGTTTCATGGGCTTCTCTAACTCAAGTCCATGTTCCATTGCAATTCACTTTTTGTGTCAAAAACAAAACAAAAAAAAATGCAAATTATAGCTTAACAAGTTGCAATTTCATAACACAAAATAAAACCGCAACACTCATCACAAGCTCAATCCAAAGGAAACCCACAAGAGTTGCGAAAAAACATGATTTTCAAGCTTTATGCTCAAAATTTCAATTTTTTAAAATCAAAATTTTATGCCTTCAACGGGGTGAGAATCCATGCCTTACACTTCACATAAAAACCTTGAGACAAACATAATAACACAAGGTGATGTGTAAGAGATTCAACTTGATAAATATGAGTCACATCATTTCCCACAAGGATAATATTTCAATTCAAAATACCCTCAATTACTTTCACAATTGTTAATTGATTTAAGTACTTAGGATTTGTTCGTGCTTATTAATTGAATCATTTGAGTCATGCTCAAATAATTTGACAACTCAATAAGTTCTTTACCCTCCCAAACAAACATCCACTTGTTATTAGTTTAAACCTAACTTAGGATGTAAGTCATAAGGTTGAAAATGTCATCTTTATTACAACAAGTAAATTATTTATCCTTTAATGAAAAAAAAAAAAAAACTTCTTCCTATTGTGTGCAATATGTCCTTCAAATGCCCTCCCCACATTTCTAATATGTTTTGTAGTTTCAAGATAAAAGGAAATGACAAGATATACCAAGACATTTTGTTTGTTTTAGTTTTGGGGTAATGATGTGACCTGATTTGTACAACCTTATTAACCCTTATGCCAATTGATACCATCATTAAAAACCAATAGGCCTTGTAAAAACTAGTGAACAAAACATGAGGATGAATGTTTCCACCATGAAACTTTATTTTTAAAAAATTGTTGACTATTTAAAAAGAATTAAAAAAAACAAAAAAAACAAAAAATTCACTTGAGGTTATAGATAAGGCAAACAAATGATCTTCAATCAATTTTCAATCTTGTTAATCGATTGATTTTTATTTTTTTGACTAAGTATAAGAATAGAAGTAGATAAACAAAAGTGATGATGTTTGTTAGGAAAGAAATGAAACATAAAATTGCAAAATAAGTTCAATTCTACTTGTTTGGATAAAACCAAACCCAATGACAATCCCATCCCCATAAAAGTCATAAGGTTAGGTAGGTGGGGTTCAAATTGATCCACCTCGGCGACCTTAATGCTTGAATAACAAGAACTTGGGTGTTTTTATTTTTTTTAATACTAAATTAATCATTAACTAGGTGTAAAATAACATCTTTTGATTAAAAAAAATTCTTAATGGATGGGTAGATTGTTTGTGAAATTATGTTGTCTATTTCAGAGAAGGTATCAAATAACTAGATTTTGAAAACTATTGAGACCCACCTATTAACAACTCAAATTTATCCCATCTATGCAAGAGAAGCACTTCTTATCAATTTGCATGTCTCAAATTTATCCCACGTATGTAGGAGAAACATTAAAGTGATGAAAGAAGAAAAGTATAAATTTTTGTTTCTTGACATTTTTAGAGTCACTCTTGATTTCATAGGGTAAAGAAATATTAAAATACTAATGAAATTGAAGTATGAAGAAGTTTTGGTTGATTCTTTCTATTTAAGAATATCTTTGGTTTTGATTTTGATTATAGAGGTATGAAATCTCATAAATAATTAAAATTTATTATTTGCTTATAAAGTTTAGTATAATTATCAACTTTTAAAGAGAATTCACCTTGCTTATTCAAAAACATTAAATTTATGTTCAAGAAGGTTTTTTTTTTAGGTTCTAATTTTAATTCAAAATCTAGCAAAAGACTAATTCCATGATCAAGTTCTTATGCCAATTTCAACAAATGGACATCAACTCGGATCCAAGCTATAAGAACATAAACTTAAACCCTAGGTTTGACCCCATGAATTGGAGAACCTAGCAATATTGTATGAATCTTAGATTCTTGGCATGAACCCAAGGTCCTTGACTTTGTAAGGTAAAGAAACATTAGGTTAATGAAGAAGAGGAATGTGAAGCTTAGATTCTTGACTTGACCCTTGGTTCACCCTTGACTTCATAGGGTGAAGAACACAAGGGGCACAAAGGAAAAGGAATACTATGCCTAAATTCTTAGCATGAACCTAAGGTCACCCTTGACTTTGTAGGGTCAGTGAACATAAGGATTACATATAGTAAAGGACGTTGTGAAGCATCATTTCATCCATCTGTCCCATCATTCATCCATCCATTTGTCTGGTCATCCATTCATCTTGTCATGGTCTCTTTACTCCGATAGGGTGAAAAAAGAGTGGAATACAGACACGGCGTGGGGGAGAATAATATATATTAGTGTTGTACATTTTTTTTTTAATTTTTTATTTTGGGGTTTTTGGACTTAGATACACTCATCCTGTCTTTTTCTCAACAACTGAAAGAGTTGGGTTGGGCTTTTTTTTTTTTTTGGAAATTTTATTTAAAATATTGGAAATTTTCAATGCTTTTTACATTGCCACAATTTTTTATTATAATTCATTGGATGCCAGAGTGAGCAGCTGTTAAGCACACTTTTATTAGATATTGGCTTGCATTTGCCATAATAATAATGGCAATGGATGTCAGTTGCCATTTTAGCACAAACTTAATAGATATATTGGTAATTGCAATGATCAGATTGCCCAGAAAAACAATTTTGCCAATAATAATAATATGCCGGATGCCAAAGGTATTATTATGATGCATGTGAAAATTGGCTGCACCAGAAACCCTAACCATTATGAACAGGGAGGGGGTCTGGATACTGAAACTTATCAACATACAAAAACAAAAATAATTGTCAACAGATTGATACCTACTAAATAAGTAACTTACTACTTACTTACAAGTTGACCAACGTTGGGGTATATTTACCGTCTCCGGTCTATTCCCACGGTCAGTTGTATGTTGCTATCTCATGGGTTACAAGCAATGCAAACATCAAGATTTTCAGCGACCAGGGTCCCGATGGATACATGTGGAATGTCGTACATAAAGAGGTTTTGGAAATGTAGTTTGTAATTGTAATTTTGTAATATGTACCGTCAAATACACACACACCTGTGCATTAGGCACGGGGTTCAAAGTAGTAAGGATAATAAAGGAAGTGAGGCATGAAGCTTTTATAGATTCTCAACATGAACAACAAAATCACCCTTGACTTCATAGGGTGAAGAAACATTAGGATAACAAGAAGATAGGCGTGCCAACTACCGTGCTCCTTAAGAAGAATCAAATATGGATGAAAAATCAAATTGGGTTAAAAATCAAACATGGATTGAAAAATCGAAATGTAGATTGAGCAACTCATGGTGAATGAAAAACCCAAATTTGAATGAAAACCTAATCAAATATGGATGAAAATCAAACATGGATTGAAAAATCAAATGTGGATGGAAATAGCAGGGTAGATGAGCAAGTAAAGGTGAATGAAAAAACCTAATCTGGATGAAAACCTAATCAAATATGGATGCAAAGAGAAAAATGGATGAAAAGATCAAATGTGGATGAGTAAAAGGGAAAAGGGTGGACGAGAAATTAGAGGTCAATGAAAAAACCCCAAGTCTGGATGAAAAACCCAATGAGGATGAAGAAATCCAAATGTGGATGAAGCAGAAGAAGAAGATGAAGAAGGAAGAAGAAGACTAAGAAGAAGAAGATGCTGCCGCTGCTCTTAGGCCATCGTGATGGCGTTGTAATGCCCAGTTCAGGTCTTTCTTTGGACCAGTGCTTGCTAGGTCGCTCTAGCGAGAGATCACAACTGCAGCAGCTAAGAGATCAGCTGCTGCAGCACTGAAGAAAGAGGACAGGAACTCAGCGAGCTGTGTGGGAGGTGAGGAGGAGATTGAGAGTTTTCCAATGGCGTTTCTAAGAGGTGTGGTTAGAGGAATGATCTGTATAGCAAGGCAGAATTTGGAGGAGAAAGAGAGAAAGAAAGAAAGAAAGATCGAGAGACAGAGACAGAGACAGAGAATGAGCGTATTAGGAAGAGAATCTGAGTTCAATCTGGTCGTGCAGTGAAGGTGGAAATTTTGGAGGAAATCACAAGAGATGGTGGTGGTGGTGGTGGTGGAGAGTGAGCTAATAGTGGACAGACAGAGGATGAAGCTCAGCAGCATGGAGAAGAGAAAGAGGGAGAGCAAAGGACACAGACAGACAGAGAAGATCTTCAATGGCTGGCTACTTCGTGACTCTTTTCCTTTGGTGGTTTACAGTGAATTCCTCATCTATGTTGCCAGGATGCGGGCTGTGAACAGCTGACTTGTTTCCTGGAGGATGTAAGAAATTCGTATTGGAGCTTTGAGAGGAGTTGTTGCGATTTAGAGCGAGAAAGGGTACAAGAAGAACAAGAAGAAGAAGGTGCGTGCAAATGAGGAGCTGCAAGAGCAGAAGAGACAAATCTAGTAGAGTAGAGTGAGAAGTTGAGTCTTGGGGGGTGGGAGCGGCAGCTGGCTGTATTCATTCATGTGTGCAAGAGGACGAGGAGACAGTCGTGGGGGAGAAATGAAGGCGACGGAAGATGATGCCGACGACGACCATGTGTCAGAATGGGAGAAAGGGCTACCGACCAACGAGGAACTCATGCCCCTCTCTCAGTCGCTGATCTCCCCTGCGCTGGCCAGTGCCTTCAGCATTAGGCACGAGCCTGCCAAGACGCCTTTGGATGTTCAACGCGGAGCACGAGCGACTCTACAGAACCTCAGGAACCAGAAAGCGTCCATCCCTTCGTTTGGATCCTACCCTTCCTTTCAAGCTCCTGACAAGCTGAGAGGTACCCAATCCCCTCCGCCTCTTTCTGTGCAAAAACACACAATCCAGCAACTGAAAGCTCATATGAAATAGTTTCAAGATCTACCTCTCGGATCATCTCTTGATGAGCTTGCTGTGCCAGAAATTCCATCTTTCTCTCTTTGTCCTGCTGCTCTTTCTTTTCTCCAATCTTTGGATTGTGTTTTCTAGGGTTTTGTCATGCAGCTCCCTACTTCTCAAAATTCTTCTTCCGGAAATTTTCTCTCGCAAGTAAGACTGGATCTCAGGGACACAATCTCTGTTAAAAAAAAATTCCAGTCTTACTTACTGTGAGATTGAAGGTGAAAGAATATGAGATTGGGTGCAAAGGAAATGAGGGATTTGAAGAGTAGAGCCTCATTGGCTCTGATTTACACAATGTGGGTGCAGTGGCCACATTCGGGTCCATAGTGCACACTCTGGTCCAGAGTAGGTAGCACAATCCAATGGTCTAGGCGAAAGAAAAAAAAGCTGTTGCTCAATGACAATGTCAGTTCTGGTCCACTTCTGGTGTATGGAAGGACTTTATAGACACAAACGGGGCCTAGTAAGCCTTACCTGTCTGTGTGCACAAACAACATTACAAGAGACAAAGAGTGGTGGCAGCAGCCCTGACGGGGCAGATTGAATCCCTGTGAAGGATGACAATGCACATTTCATTGAACCTTGCTGTGTGGCTATTCACCTTGTTGACTCTGTAATCTCTCTGGGTGGAGGCATGGTGAGGCAAGATTTTTGATTTCCAGGTGCACATGGTTATGCAGGTGAGGGTTGGGTGGGAGTGGGAGATGTGCCACCTGTCAGTGGAAATGGGGTTGTTGGAAGTGGTGATGAGGCAGCAAGAGTAATAGCAGGAGGTGTGAACCAACGAGGGCCATTAGTATGTCATCCCTCAGGACCTTACCCACCACCAGGAACTGTGTTTGTTGCTCCAGAGAGCTATGGAGGAGGAATTGATGAGACAGGTTTCAACCCGGTTGATGGAAGATCAGATCAGGGATCTTTGCCCTACATGATGCCGTGCGCAGTAGCAGGGGGTACATCATATGAAAGACGGCATGAGAATTCATATGGTGCAACAAGGGGTGATGACAGTAGCAAGGGTGGTGGAGGGTTGTTGTCCAAGAATGTTTTCAAGCGGGCGGATTCTGAACCAGAGGATGGTGATTCTGCAGGGTGTCCAGAGAATAGTAGTGAAGAGCCTAATGCTCGCACGCTGAAAAGGCCACGGCTTGTGTGGACCCCACAGCTGCACAAGCGCTTTGTGGATGCTGTGGGACACCTGGGCATAAAGAACGCAGTACCAAAAACAATCATGCAGCTCATGAATGTAGAGGGTTTGACACGGGAGAATGTGGCCTCTCATTTGCAGAAGTATAGATTGTATCTGAAGCGTGTGCAGGGACTTTCATCAGAAGGTCCTTCGGCATCTGACCAGCTTTTTGCCTCTACTCCACTACCCCCAAATCTTGGTGGCTTGCATTACGTGCATAACCACAGAGATGACGTAGGGGCCCCGCCATTTGCATCTCCAAATGTCCCCATGCCTTATACAGCAGTAGCACCATGTCCAATGGGCCCAGGTCATTACAGTGGGTATGAGCACCATCCTTACAGTGGTGTTGGAAGGGGCATGCCACAGCAATCTCCTCAAAGTGATGACCAAAGAGAGCAGCAGATCACAGCCAACGAAAACCATCACAATCACAGCCATAACTACAACAATCAAACCCACAATCAACCGAGTTCGCCCCCTCAGCAGATTCTCACTTTGTTCCCAACAAGCTCTCGCTGATTTCTTTAACCCTGTCTTATGTGGGATGGGACAGTTGCATTATTGTACCAAACTGGCTTCTGACAGACTTAGATGTGTATGAGGTAGGGTCCACTTGAAAACCCTGAATTGAATGGTGTGGTTTGCTTTCTGAGACAACTATTGGGAAGAAGATTTCTACTTTAACAAAGCAATCAAACAGCCCTTGCCCTAGAGATGCAGTCAGTGTTTAATTTTTCAGTTTTCAGTCTTAGCTAAGTTTGCTACATGCCAGTCCTTGCTGGAGCTCTAATTGCCACATGGACACATTGAGCATCTATCTGCCCAACTCCATGGTGGGAAAATGTGTAGTTTTTTAGAGATAAAGGAAATAAAATGATCAGTTCTGATTTGCTAAAGGAAACTATTGGAGTCTGAATTGCAACTACAGTTCATCATCCTTCCTTGGGTTTTCCATGAATGAATATTATTTTAAATCCACTTTTTGGCAACATGCTATATGGGGAAATTGAACCCTGACCAGAACATGCCATGCCCATTGCAGCATAAAGCGGAACCTGCACAAAAGAAATCATTAGTTGGTAATATTGAAGGCAAAGACAAATCTTGTAGGCCCAAACAAGTGGGTTGCATGTAGATTCCAATTAACCATAGATCATGAAAACAAGGGGCAACATCTTCACTTTGCCAAATCAAAATTCAAATTGTTAGTTGAACAACCCTTCCAAAGCAGGATCAACAAGGGTTGTATTAAAGTTCCTATCGGTTAATAACATGGTAATTGCCAATTCATTCACACACGTTTGGTCAATGGAGCCTACAAAAGATGAATTGATTTTTCATGCCATGTGGGGTTTGGAGTATTTTCTTACCTCTTCCTAATCGTATCTACTTTGATGTGCACAATCTTCCTTCAGCTTGTACATCAGATGCTCTTTGTGTAAGCATCTTAACAATACCCGTGCATCTAGATTCCAAAAAAATCTCAAAAACCAAAAAGAGATACGAGGAATACAAGAATAAAACAGCTTGGACATTGGCAACCCTACCATGAGCTAGCTTTCAACCATCAAGCTCTTGCCTCAAGCTTTAACCTTCTACACCATACCAAGTTCTAGTGTCCTTCCAATTTTGAATTATTGTTCCAAAAAAAAGGTTTTGAAAATGAAAAACTTCTAGTTGAACATGTTAATGACAAGCTCCAAATGCATGGTTAATTGATTTTATAGATTAGTTTTCATGAAGATTAGGTGTATTAAAATAATGTTCATCTTCAATATAACCAATTATTAACACAATAAGAAGTTCAACCAACTTGATGTATTTTAAGATTTTGTTTTTAAAATTTTATAAGAAAATAAATGTTCTACACAACTTGGTTAGCAAGTTCACATTAAAAGGCTTTTACATTGCCAACTTCGCATTGTTTATCATATTAAACACAAATAAAAATCTTTGAAGGTTAGAAATAAAAGTTAAAAACAAGGTTGGAACCATACTTCATCAAGCCTTACCTTCTTAGGTTGACAAAGGGTTACCAAGTGATGATTGCCAAATGAACAAAGAATTTTTTTCAAGTTATGGTTGTAACCAATATTATGGATAAACAACTCCCAATGGATCCATCATATCTTAAGCAAAAAACTAGCCTTGTAACTTTATAATAAGTTGAGTGAAAATTTCTTTACATTGTTAATCACATATGGAACCATCTTTTCATATATGTCCCTTGTAAAACGAATAAATGCCCCTATTTATTTGAAAATATGGTCCAATTGTGTTGCTTAACAAACTCAAAAGCTAATTGATTAATTCATGTTTTTGTTACAAATAGCAAATCCATAAAATTCATTTATTTGAATGTTCATCCATGACTTGTAATGAACTTGTATGTAATTTTTAGTTTAGTTTTAATTCACTTTCAATTGACCTTCAATAAAGTTTTAGTTCATTTCTAGTTCATTTCTAGGTTAACTCTTAATTCACTTTTAATTAAGTTATAGTTCATTTTTAATTAATTTTTGATTCACTCATAATTAAATCTTTGTTCACTTCTATTTAATTTTTTAATGTACTTTTAATTCACTTTTAATTCATTTTTAGTTGGGTTTTAGTTCACTCATAATTCACACATGGGTGGACATGGGCCACATGTGATTTAGAAGTTTCATGAAAAACTTCTTTGAATTAGGTGCCCAATGGGTATAAATAAAAATAGAATTTTTCGTTACCTTAATCTATTCAACACCAATTTTGGGCACATTTCTTGTCACAACCTTGTTATGTTCTTATTTAAATATTGCAATAAAATATTACTGAATTTTTATTTTACATGTGTTGTGTTTTTTTTTTCCTATTTCACAATTTGGATTTAAAACTAGACCTACCCTTATTTTTGTTTTAATTAGAAAATATTGTAGACTTGGTTGTTTTCATTCTTGTGGTAGTGTTTAAATTTATAATCCAACGAAGATTGATGTTCTCATAAAAATAATCGATCAAGATGAAATTAGTGAACACATCACTATCAAAACAAGATTAGGTGTTGTAGTACATGTAATATACATTCCCTTCACAAATCTTGACTATTGATATGAAAATACAAACAAAACCATCCTTCAATTGTGCAAACTTAATCAAATAATGTATTTCCTCTAATAGTGGCACCATTACATTCAACCCCAACAATGTTTCCATGTTAATGATCAAAGATAAATTAGATCCAACATAGCGAATTGTGGGTGCATTCAATGTCATTTTCATGAGGAGAGGGTGATATTTAGACAAAACGCATTTAATAAAACTAATCATAGATATCCATTTTGTTTTGATGTTGGACAAAATTTTGTTAGTTTCCATGATCTTTGCCAATTTGATAAACTCCAAAAACCTATTAGGACTATGCTTAAAATAGCCATATAAACATTGTAAAAAAAATGCAATGCAAAAAACAAAAGGTAAGTTTAAAAAGGTTCGTACCATAAGATTTGTTTGATGAATCATATTATGCACATTGGGTTTGGTTTATCATTCTTGATCTAAGGCTTTGGAAGGTGTTAACCCTATCAGCATCAAAATGCACCTACCTTGAAATAATGTCCTTTTGTTTCAAATCTCTTTTGTGTCATCAAAAAGTTCATTATCAACAACATCAAGCTATCAACCCCAAATCCAAAGAACACTTGTTACACATTCAACAATAATGTTATTCAACACCAATTACGTACAATGTAAATATGCACATTTGCCCAGTTTACATTATCCATTGCTATGACCTCATTACAAGTAAAAAAAATAAAGTGGGAATTTAGAAAACAAGTTTAATAACCTATAAAACTTCTTTTTGTATGTGTTCTATGATCTTTTAGTTAGCCCCATTAGACCAATGTTTCAAACACTCATCCAAATGTTGGAAATCCTCACAATGAATCATTGGTTTACTTTTATTCAACAAACCAAAAACAATTACAAATTGAACAAGTTTTCATTTGTCTTTCACAACCTACACATTACTTAGTTGTTGGAGGACAATGATTATAAAAAGATGAACATAAGCAATCTCATTTCTTACAAACATACATTTTGTGTCCATTATCCACTTACTATCAAAACCTTTCCCCTTATTTGCATGTTTATTTATATAATCCCATTTAGCCATCAAAACCTTTTTGTTATCCTCAATTTTGGTACAAACACAACATTTGAGAGTAGAAACCAATCGAAATCATTAAAATGGGCTCTACATAGGGCATTCTTATAACTTCAATCCCATGAAACTTATAGTCAACATTAGTTACAAACTTAGGTTTTTGGGACAAAGGGCAAATCCATCTTCAACATCAATGACGGCAAGGTTTTTCAAACATGGTATTCGAATTTATGTCAAAGATTTGAGGTCAATAAGAAATATGAACATTGAGAATAGGAACCAAAAAACAAACAAATTACAAGAGAATTAAGATGAAAAACACGTGCACAAAGAAGTTTTAAGAGTTTAGGGTTTAGGAGCTTCTTGAAATCTTAAACTCGACTTGTAACTACTTGTTAAACACACACATCATGCTCCAATGATCACAAAAATAGTAGCCCATAATTGCACCAAGTTCCAACATCTAATCTATTGCTAACTACTCATTGTTCAACATGGATTCAAAAAGATGAACATTGCTTGCAAGCATATGAAGGGGAACAAAAATGCAAAGTTGCCTCCTTCTTCTTGCACCCATGACTCAAGACTTAGGGGACTCTCGAATGTTCGTTGCAAGTGTGCATAATGTTAGGAGCTACACATCACAAAGTCCAAACTTGAGTGAAATGAGATTTTTGGTGGGCATTAGGGTTGCAAAATCAATGGCTTACAAGCATGTAATTTGAGAATCCACATTGAATACAAGTGTCAAGCAAATTGTTGCTTTCTTGACAATGATGAGGGGGGGGGGCAACATGTGTTGTCTCATTGTCCTTGTCATGATGATGCTGAAAAAACCCATGGGTCCTTTTGCGAAATGGGCCAGGTTTTAAAATAAAACCCTTTGTGGGATTCATCACTTAAAATTTTTGGTTGAGAAAAAGCGAATTTTCATCCCAAAAAAAACACTAGATGCAATA
>Ga0209611_10001062_pt1 | contig 45481 bp, 32 predicted proteins | sample S1TSphgellanicum_3_FD_187693 | JGI IMG/M metagenome (GOLD analysis project Ga0209611, IMG submission 187693) | Host-associated microbial communities from peat moss isolated from Minnesota, USA - S1T2_Fc - Sphagnum magellanicum MG (SPAdes) (version 2) | ecosystem: Host-associated > Plants > Peat...
TTCTCTTTTCTTCATTACACAAGTTTGTGTATTTCTTGTGACAAGAACCTTGGAGAGTTTTTGATGTTGTGTTTTGTGTTGTGAGCATTATGTTGTAGTTTCCTTTCAATAAAGATTTATGTTTGCACTTGAGTAGATCTCCTATTTGTTAACACAATATGTATGCAACTAAGTGTTTGGAATCAAATGTTTAATTATTTGGAAAATTGGAAAATGCGTGGCATTAGTTGAAAGTTGAAACCACAATGTTTGCAAAAAAATATTTCATAGGTGAAACGAACTAATAGGAACCACTAGCACCCTATTAAGTGACTACCTTTTGGGAATATTCTTGAAATGTTCTCATAAAAAGTCTTCATAAAATCTTTTAAAATTTCTTTGTATTATTTCGTTAAGGTTTGTGTTAAAAGTTTGCCAAAAATATGTCATTTTCAAAGTTTTCCAAATCCATTTACAAATCTTTTATTATTTAAAGGTAGCGGTTACAAGTCCTTTTACATTAATTTTGAAGGTCCAAATGTTAATAAAATAATTTCATATCTTGGACATTTATAAAATAAGATATTCGATTTGATGATGTGTAAAATTTTAACTTGTTTTCAAATTTTAAAAAAAAAGAAAACTTGGTGTAAAAAACACATAATCAACCAATGGTTACAAATACTTTTGGCTCCGATTAGCATACCTACACCTTCATAATCAAGGAAATGTTTAATCACTTTAAAAATCCTCTAGAGTCTCATCATCCACAAAAAGACGTCATATGTAGTTTTTTTATCAACGTATCAATTGTCTTTTCCAACATGTTTCCTTCAACAATAGTCTCTTGAAATTTTGCCATCTTCATTGAATAACATGGCAATAAATATGTTGATGGGCTTGTTAACACATCCACAATTAGAGTGGATAAACCCTAACTACAAGTGCAAACATCATCCTTTTTAGCAATTTGAGCTTAGAGATGAACATCCATAAAAAAAAAATGCATACTTAGAAAAAAAACAAAGTTCATAATTCATTGTTGATTCAAAATTTGTGTTTTCCAAAATGAAATATGGGTAAGTCAAGAATATCATCTTGAACCTCTTCTTCTATGTCACATGAAACTTGAACTTCATTATTTTGTGAAATGTCTTGGCTAACCAAATCCTTCAAAAATTTCTTGGTGCAATTACTAGTTGTTTTCCATGCCAAAAAAATGTCAACCATAATCCCTTGGTGCTATCATAGATGACCCTACTACAAAGATGAAAACATCAATGATAGTTTCCAAAGATCATCATTATATTTTACCATTTCATGATTTTTTTTGTGATGCACCCAAAAGGGTAAGATATATTGTAGTTGTGTTTACCAAAATGTCCACGATTCCACCTTTTTGGGGGTTGCAAGTCTTTACAAGAATCTGCAACAATGCTAAGGATTTCTTTCTTGCCCCTTTCCATGGCTCCCTTGACCTTCTTCTTGCCATTATGGACTTTATCATAATATTGTATAGTACATCTTGCGAATGTGATTTGATAAGAAGATTGATAAACTCTACCACAAAATATAGTTTGAATTTCGACCCATGTGCCACATAACACCACACTTGGGATCGTAGTGTTTGACCATTGTTATAGTTCAAAAACAAATCATTGACTACTAGTTAGTTTCTAATATACCTTTTGAACCTACATACTCCCTAAACAATTTTTGTGAATTGAATTTTCAAACTTGTTGTTTAACCCACGAAAAAACAATTTATGCAACCATCATCGCTCATAATGCAATTGGCAAGCTTCATCAATGTATTCCACCAGTGCTCCAGCTTCTTTGTTTGATTCTAGAACTTCATTCGCCTTCCCCACTCCTTGTACAACATAGGCATCTGGTACATTTTCCACCATCAAATCTACTCTTGCTTCAAATGTTTTGTTGTGTATTAAGGTCTATTGGGTATTAACAAAAGAGGAAAAATCTTCTAGTTCCAACTAAATTGGATATTGCTCTCTCGTACGAAAAAACTTCACAATATCCTCCCAATCAGCAACATGCACCTTTTTTGTTGATTCATTTTAGACTAACCTTGGTTGCATAATTAAATGAAACGGATGTGATGTCAATGTTTTCAAAGAGAATGGTGAATTTTGTTTGTTTAACATCACCTTGTTGTTTCATGGTAAAGATGTACCAAACAAATGCCATTTTAAATATTCAACTTCAACATCTAACAACACATTTGCACTTAGTTCCTTTCAACTTCAAATCCTTCATTTTTTGTCATTTTTTGGGGGTTTTCCTTTCTTTGTCACACTTGGTTACTTTTTAACCTCTTCCTCCCCTATAGCAACATCATCTACAACTTTTGTGGGCTGGCCAAAAACATCCTTCTCATGCACTCTTCAAACAACTTTACCTCGTTTTTCAAAATGTAATTGAACATATCCAAATATCACCCATAGCTTGATATATGTGCTTTCATCCAATCTCAACAATGGTGTGCTTCCCACAAGGAAATTGGTGTTCCTTTCCAAATTGCAAGTATGCGAAGGTCTTTGGTAATCTCCCTTTTGACCTTGAGGATAATTAAGATTTACCTACCATTTCAAAATACTTTATATTATTTGTGGAATTATGTTTTAAAAAGTTTACATTTATTAAGTTATGTTTTCTTACCTATACAAACATCTGGTCAAAATTTCCCTGAAATGCAATTGCTCTTTTGGTTGGTTGTTGTGAAAAATAATAATGTTTGCTTTCACCTTATTTTTTAACATTTTTTTGAAAAATGGTTGGTTGATATATCTTCCCTATATATCATCGATATATTTTGTTATTGGTATTTCCTAAATGCTCCCTTTCATTAGTAGAAATTAGCCAAAATGCAACCATTCTATTTATGATTACATGCGATTGTTAGTCATTTGCGACTACCTTTGAACATTTTTGCAACTACTTGTGTTGGTCATATTTGCACTTACATTGCAACTACATTGCAACTAGTTTGTGACTATTTTGGTTTTCATTTTCCATATGAACAACATATGTCCCAATAGTTGCAAATGTGACCAATTTAATCACAACCTTATGAGCATCGAAAGATGTATTTTATGTATTTTAAGGGGTAAAATTTGACATATTTTGATTTATAAATGTATATTTTGAATGTAAATGAATGACCATATTACATGTGTATTCAAGGATTATTATTAACATCAAATGGCCTTTATATAATGGTTACACTAGGTTTATATTTTGAGTATATTAAAGTTGTATATAAAATATTTACTAAATATATTGTGGCAATATTACAATTTTATCCATGTTATCTTATTATACTTTTTTAAATGATTACAAATGACATTTATTGTTATTATTAATAATTATTATATTATAAAAATTAAATTTTAATATAAAATTTTTAATTAAAATTACTAAATAATATTATTTTATTACATGATGATGATGATGATATTAGTATGATAGAAAAATAATAATATAATTAATTTAATTTAAAAAGTTCATGCCTACAAAAATTATTATTATTATGCTTAAATATTGATATTTATAGTTTTATTAAAGTTATAAAAATTGACATAATATGAATAAAAAATAGTTAACCTAAGTTAGTTAATACTTCCAATAATAAATTTACTATAAATTTATTGAAATTATTTTCAAAAGGACTAATATACTTATTATTAATCAATTTTTATTTGATAATTTTTAAAAATATATTAAATCATAAAAATTATAACAAGTGATAATAATATTTTTTAATAAATAATTAACTTAGGCTAGCTACAAATTACATTATTATTATTATTATAAGTAATAAATTATTAAATATTACTACATTAAAATTATTTTAATAATAAATAATTAAATATTTTAAATTATTACATAAATGAAAAAAATTCAAAGTAAAAATATACATGTACATTTATTATTTATTATTATAATTCATTAAAAACTATAACAAGTGAAATAATAATATGAATAAGACAAATAAAATAGCTAACTTTGGCTACATATATTAATTCAATTAATGTTATTATTAGTGTTAAATTTATTATTTATAATTATTATTGGCTATTAAAATGAAAAAATAATTGGAATAATAATAATAAAGTAATTAGCCAAAGCTAGCTACTAGTTATATTATTAAAGTTTCAATATTAGTACTCAATATTAGAACAAAAAAACTTGTAATTTTTTTTCAATATTTTAATTATTGTGAAATTATTATTAATATTTATTAATATTTATTAATATATTATTAATCTATGTCAATTTTAGCCAATTATTAATTAATTAAAATAATTGATAGATCATTATAGTTAATATTTAATTAACTAATAATTTTATTAATAATCAATAATGATTAATAATATAATTAGTTAGTTAACTACTTAACTAGTTAAGTAGTCAATTACCTATTTAATTATATAATTTACAAAATCAAAGTCAAAATAAATATATGGAATAAGCGTTTTAGTTGCAAGTAATGGACAATTGAAAATGTTTAATCACAAACTACTTGCGATTAAATTTTTATCCCATATGTTTTGGCTTTCATTGTCATGTTGAAAAGTATATAAACAAGGTGTTTTGTCTTACATTTTCATCTTAAAAACCATGAGCATATGGGATGAGCCAATAAAAAAGGTTTAACCCAAAATAAAATATAAATGTTCATGTACTTACACTTAACTTACCTAATTACCTACTTAATTCAATATTTAGCCTAAGTTGGTAAATAGGTCCTTCCTAGATAAATGTCAAGTTTAAGAAAATGGTATGTAGATCCTACCTACCTACTTATTTACTTACACATGTGGGTAAATTTAGGTGGGTAGGTAGGTACCTACCTACCTAGTTCAACCTACATATCAAAATATTGATTTAAATTTATTTTGGAAAAATTCAATTGATATAACATGTGGTAAATTTCTATTAAACCAAATGCATAAAAATTAAACATTTTAAATTATTTCAAAATTATAGTAATAATATTTGAAATTATTAAAAGTTGGGACATGTGGGAACACATCACTTGTTCCCATTGTTCCCCAAAAAAGTTGCATCTTAGTCATAAACAACAATACGAATATTGCCAATCAAAGGATGAAGGTGTATTCATTGACTTTTTCATCCAAAGTTCCTTGTTGTTTGCGATTAATGTCACATGCAATTTGTCCAACGTAATTATTAAAATTTTAGTTGCAAATGTCGTGTGCAATTAAAAATAACTTGTGAAGACTAGTTGCAAAATGGCCATTTTCTATTAATGTCTTTAATTAAAATACCCTCGTTTCGCCCAATATCATTTAATCCATGGCTGCTTATGCTCCAATGTTTAGGGTCAACATCCCTTTCTTTCGAACTTCGATATTGTGCATTAATTTGAACCTATGTTTCATTTTTTTTGTTAATCATATTTTGATTCTTCTCCATAGCCAACCATAGCTCCAATTTCTTAGCCAACTCCCTTTTGATCTTTTTTTTGCACACAAGTTTAACAACCACCTCTTGTGTGAAACAATACAAGAACTACATCCCTAGCCTTTTTGCAATTTTTTTTTACACTCCTTGTATTGAATGGGTGCCATCATGCATGTGCTTAAAAAAATCTAGTAATCACAACTCAATGTCACATACTTTCCAAAACCAGTGGATGAATTTGGTCTTCACTATGTTATTATTTGTGGAACTACAATGACAAATTGCAAAATTCAAATTTTAGTCTGGAAATCCAAACAAACATTTAAATCAAAAGATATTTCAATTTTGAATATTATGTAAGTTGTTACCTATTAACCTCACTAAAACAATCACACAAGACTACAACATTTCCTTGCCTCCAATCAAAAATCATAGAATTGACACAAATTTAGTGCCATTTTATATCATTTGGATGGTTTTTCCTTATATAACAAGTCCATGCTTTTAATTGGTGGTTTCCATCCCATACATGGAACACCCTTCCTTTCAAATGGTCCTTCAATGAACTCAAGATATTTCTCAAATTCATCATTCATTGTCTTCCAATGCCCATTCCATGTTGATATTATATCTTCATCCACTATCCTTGTGTTTCCATCAACATGTTCAACATATACATAAAAATAAACTAATCCAAATACTAACCAGATCTTATAGACCCCTTTGAGTGTTGATGTCTTCTTGTAAATTATGTGGGTCATATGACCTTCATTGGGATCATTCTACACAAAGGAATTCTAAAAGAATTTCATGATAATAATAATGATTCTATTAGGTAGATGCAAGCTATGGTGGCTCACTTTTTGTGTCCTTATAAACTTTATGTAGAGTGTATTCTATTCAAATACCACAAACACATTATAAAATCATCAATTTGACAAAAATATTTATGGATTAAGATTTCCAATTTGAATAAGAATATTTATTAAGGGGTGAAACTCAATAAACATACACCAATCATATAATAATGGACTTTTAAAGTGGACATATGGACTATAATTTGGATTGTACATTTACATTCAAATGCATTTTTTGTTATGATTTCATTTCAATTATTTTTATAGGGACTCAATATATGATACATGATCGGAAAAAAAATATGGATTGAAAAATTTACAAAAACTTTAACCAACAAATAAATATAAAGTTTTGAATGAACATATTTGGACCTTATTTTTGAAAGTCCCAATCTTGGTCAATTTTTATTGGAATGATATATTTTTCCCCCTAACATGTATGTCAAAAAGTTTTCTAGATGGTTAGCCTTTTATATGGACTTTATTAATTGATTAATCACCACATAGGGCCCACTCAACATTGATTTTCAATGTTTTTTTTCCATTATAATGTTAAAATATGAACTTTATATGGACTTTTGGGATTGGGACTCTTGTCGCTTTTGAGCCACCCTAACTTGCATTTACCCTATTGTCAAAAGGTCCTTTGTGTGCAAAACATTTTGCATAGTTGCAAAGAGACCTAGGGTTATGGGTTTTAATAAAGTATCCTCATTCCACAACTCCTCATCTTCCTTTTGCGTGAAATTTGTGGAACGCCACATGTTGCTTCATCACTATAATGAAGTATTGATTCAAGATTTCATGTCTTGTGAATTACATACCTATTTTCACCTTCGATTCATCCCCATTTGCTTGTTAATTTATTGTTCATTAGTCTATGGTTTGTTGATGGCATTTGTGTCTTCTGCTTGTTTACCCTTCTTGAACACACTTTTACCACATTGTGTTTTAATGCCTCCTTGTGTACTTTTTACAATAAGTCTTTCATCTCCTCCTCCCTTCCCCTTGTCTCTAAGAGACTGGTTTGATATTATGTCATCCCCCCCACCTTAGGTTCTTTCCCTTTCCAATCCATTGTCAAAAGTTTGAGTTTCCTCCACTCCAACTCCTTCTACATCCTATTTCATCACTACTTTTTGAATGGTCCATTTCAATGATGTTTTTTTTTGTTGGACGTCTTAGTATCCATAGGCTCATAATCAGGAACAATATTTGTTCTTGTCTTGCAAGTTTTTTTCACCTTTAGTTTTAGTGAGACAATGTTGTTGTCATCAACGTTGCTTACATCTTGCATTAACTTAATCAATGCCTTCCTAAAAGCTAATGACCATTTTCGCCCATTAAGAGATTTTTCTTCGAGGGAAAAAACATATGGCTTCCTCCAACGTTGTCCTCTTCAATTCCATTGCTACACCAAACTCATACACTACAAATATTCTAATATGCAATTAGATAAATTTTGTCAATGTGTTTTATAACAAGCCACAAATACATTCCTATGTACAATTGACTTGCAAAAACTTGTTGCATATCAAACGATGAGATCCAAATACAACTATAATATTCTACCTTGTTTGCCATCTTTTTCTTCTTTACAATTATTTAATCATAAAGTATTAAGTTCTTCCTTTGCTTAATGTTCTAGTTTGCCAATTTTGTGTAAAAAAAACCCTTTTACACTCTATGTAACTTGTTCAAAAATGTACTTTACATCATCAAACAATTTTTTTTTGCATTTATGAAAAACACAACCTCTATTACTACAAGAAAAATATTGTAGATCCCTAATCTATGAGTATAAAAAAACAAACAACTTTTTGCAATGTTCATAGGTCTCTTGTAATTTTGTCACAAACAAACAACTTTGAACTTTGTAATTAATTGCACCAAGGATAATGAAACAAGGACAATTCAAAATAATATATCCAAATTAATTAAATTGATCAATCCACATTAATAGCTAATTATTTAGTCCAATCAATTAACTTACAAATTTTAAGTAAATTAAATATCAATTAATAGTTAATAAATCATTCAAAATCACTATTACCCCACAAATTAAATATGATTTTTTTATTAACAGTCCCAAAATAGTGTAAAAGTAGTACTTCTAAGTGGCACCTTGGTGACACAACTAATTGACAAGTAATTGCAAGTGTTTTAAAAATGGGTGGTGGGAATGCGCCCACATGGCACAATTGTATGTGTTGATGATGAATACTATTGCAACATAATGGTCAACCAGCCATTAATGTTCCAACAGCTGTGATGTAGTTACAAGTTACAATTAAAGTGTAACTTATCAAAAAGTCAAACATGGTTGATTATGCTTGTATATAAGATGTGTACATTACACCATATAGATGTCCCATTTATGACTCATTGCAACTACAACATAATTTGATATTTTTTGACGTGACATTTTATTTATTAATTGCCATATTTTCGCATGGTAAGTGTAGTGTAGTTATAGACTAGTTGTTTTAGGGCATCTAGTTACACATTAATGTGGTTTCGACAAACAAGTTTTCTCATAGTGTCTACTAACACTTTTTAATTTAAAAAAAAACTTTTCAGAGGTAATGAAAGAACAAACTTTGGTTTCATTGCTTTGTTTCATTTGCTTCAAGTTCATTCTTAGATGCACATTTCCTTCTTTGAAATGATAATTGCTTGCTCATGCATTATGCACCATAAATATTTGTTATCCACAATGATAACCAAGAAATAGATGAAGGGCTTACAAGAAATAAATTAAATAAGAACATGAAACAATGGTGCTATAAAATTGTAGAGGGTAGTTAGTAAAATAAATCTCACAAGCTTATAATAATTGATGTCGAGGCAATGACAATGAAACAACTATAACAACTTGCAATTGTGAACAATCAACAAAACAAGTAACACTAGAGGTTGAGAAGAAGAAAAGGTGCAAGTTGAATGAGAATATGGATGAAATTGCACTAGACCATTTGCAATGAAAAAGGCATAAACAGCATGCCTCCATGTTTTCTTATAGCTAAGGCTTGTAAGCTTGGATTGTAATTAACATTATTCTAATGGTTTGCAATTATTATTGTGGATCTTGTAAATTCATACAATTGGGGTATACTTAGCCATAGCCTAATATCATGAATTTCAAGGTCTAGTGTTTTTCCTTCCTTTCATGAATTTTTGTCAATACAATATTATGTTGTCATGTCTTTGGATATGGATGTGGCCATCAAATTAATAAACACATTTCTAGCAATTACTAGATTATTGTTGTGTTTAAGGTACTATGACAAGTAGACATAGTAATGTCAAAATTAAAATAAAAAATATTCCACCATTAAATGAAAAGTTTAAGAGTAAGATGCATTGAAAATTTCCCAATACAAAATTTGATTTAAAATTTTTAATTCAATAATAATTGGCTAATTTTTGTCATTGAAAGTTCATTTCACATGAAAAAATCCAAGCTTTCACATGGATATCATTAATGCTAAGTTGAACATACCAAAATGGATGTAATAATGGCATATTTTGCATTATGAATGTCATTCAAAAGGGGCATATATTGTATTTTAAATATTGTATATATTAATTTAGGGACTTAGTTTGAGGTCGTTAAGTTGAGTATTTATATGACATGTACAAGTATTTTTATGAATAAAACATAAGTTTAAAAAATTATGGACAATTAAAATGAACATTGGGGATTATATAACTTATAGAAACAAGCATATATGGATTTCAAATTGGTTCAATCATTGATATTATGGTTGTTAGGGATTCAAATTTAATAAAATAATATATCAATGAAAAGAAGTTTTAAGGACTTCACATTATATGAATTGTATAATAATTTTTCTGATTTTTTTCTCGTTAAAAATAATTATTTTTACAAACTCTATATCATGGTGATTTTTTATTTTTTTAATGTTAGATTTGTGCATGTGCATGTAAAAAATAATGATTTTTAAGGTGTTTGAACATAGTAGAAAAAACATTATTTGAAATCAATTGATTGTTGTTGCTTAGATACCTAGTCATCCTAACATTAAAAAAGTAAAAAATGATATTTTCTCAAATGGACTTACATGAGACTTTTTATCCACCACTTTTTGGTTCATTCATCCTTGCACTATAATGATATCTATACATCACAAAATTAGTATGCAATAAATTAATAATGAAAATTGTGCAAAGTTTGTTCATTCATAGGTTTGTACATTTCACACATGGATAAATGTGTTGATGGATGAAGTATGACCCTATGAATGAACCAATATCACACCAATTTCACATCTTCCTATAAATATGAATCAAATGTGTTTCCAATGCATGATATAATGTATGAAATGCACAAATTATGAATGAACAAACTTTGCACGATTTCATTATTCGTGAAATGATAAGTTTGTGATATGGGTTGGTTTACCAATATTTTGACCAAAAATTATAGGGGAATACACATTGGATAAATATTTTGGTAACTATAAATATTGCAAAATATTCAACAAATGTTAAAAATGGAGTCTCCATCACAAATTTAGCATTTCATGAGTTAGTAATGGTGATCATGCAAAATTTGTTCATACATAATTTGTGCATTTTACAAACTAATATCATGCATTGAAACCACATTTGAAAAATGGACTTATAGGAAGATGCAAAATTTGTGTGACATTTGTTCATTCATAGGTTCGTATTTCATTCGTCAACACATTTATCTATGTGTCAAATGTGTTTTCAATGTATGATATTCATGTGTCAAATGTACAAACCTATAAATGAATGAACTTCATACGATATTCATTTTTAATTTGTCGTATGTTGAATTTGTGATGTCATATGCCATTTTTGGGGCACCTAACCATGCTTCTACCCACTAGCCATTACAATGACCTCAAAACTTGGTATAATCACTAAAAGAAAAATTATCGTTTGTAACTAAAACATGTTTACAATTGAAAAGTAGTTGCAAATGACATTTTTTAGTTACAAAAATTAGCTACAAACAACATTTTTTTAAAAATGAATCATGGGGCTCCCCATGCAACTATTATTTGTAGCAATCATCATGTCACATTTGTCTTCATCATTTTTCAATTCCATAATCAAGATATATTGATTCCCTTTATTGTTGTACAAACCCCCTTCATCATCTTCATCTTTTTCCAACAACCCATGGATCCTTTGCAAAAATAACTATCACACTTCCTCCTAACATTTGTTCATTCATTCATTACTTACGCCTTGATTTTAAATCAAAGCAATGCAAAAAAACATATATTAATTCCCCTAAGGATATTAAAAAAGAAACAAACCATGTAAAAAACAATTCAACATCCTTGAACATTAAAAATTCAACCCCTACATTTCAAGTTCTAGAAACTAAAAGAAATATTGATTTCCATAATCAATATATGTGCGACTACATGCAATTATTTGTGGTGTTTTTTGCTACTATATTTGATTTTTGCCATATTTGTGACTAGGTTGTGATTTTTGTTTATTTTTCCAATGAGATGAATCTTACTACTATTTTCATCCACAAGGAACATTTTACATCACATTAATTGCATTTTAGTCACAATTGAAACCAAAATTTGCTAATAAGTATAACGTGGACCTAGAGCCCCTAAAGGCATAATATGGTTTACTAGGGGTATATTACGAGTATATATGTACTTAATGGTATAGTAGGTTTTTTTTTTATAAAAGAAGCATGAGAACCTTTCTTGGTCTATAAGGGGGAAAAAAGGAAATCCTTCTTGAGTGAAAATGAATTAATCCTTATTGTTGGCTTACTAAAACCTAATTCATCCTTGGTACAAATTGTACATGTTATTCATGTTTAGGTGTTTAATAATTTTGTAAATGGATGGGATGGTGAATTCTATTATTTTCTCAGTGAAATTACATTATAAAATAATACATATAAGGGCTAATTATGATTTTTTCCCCATATCTTGTTTCGTAATTGTTTTGCAAAATATTGAAGCTAGACATATTATTGCCATATTATAGTTTTATTAGCTTTCTTATTTAATTTTTTTTTGAAAAATTGTATATTTAGTTTTGAATATGTATTTAATTCAACCTATAATCATGGGATAAAAAATGAATGGTTTTGCAATTAAATCTTAATTTATTTATTCAATGAATTTGTCTAACATATATAGGTAGTAATCCAATAATGAATCCATTGTGAAATTAAGGAGATGCATTTAGTTGGTTGATGATCCACTAATAAACTTAAGAAATTCTTCAACTCATATAATGTCAAAAGCATTCAAATGCACAATGTAGTTCCTAAAGCTTCTAAGATGTGTGGTCAACTTGGACTAAAAGAAAATGGCCATTTTGTAATTAGACCCTACAAGTAAATTTCAGTTGTACATGACATTTGCGACTAAAATTTAATAGTTGCATTGGACAAATGACATGTGACACTTGTCATAAATGATAAGGAATTTTGGCAAAAAAAAAGGTCAATAAAATACATTTTCATCCTTTGATTGGCCATACATATATTGTCACTTGTGATGAAAATGAGATTTTTTTGGTGAACAATGGGAGCAATTGATGTGTTCCCATGTGTCCCAACTTATATTTTAATATAATTTTCAAATAATCTAAGACGTCTAGTTTTTATGCACATGGTGCAATAGAAATTTGCCACATGTCATATTAATTGAATTTGTTCAAAATAAATTTAAATCAATATTTGAATATGTAGGTAGAACTAGATAGGTAGGTGTTTAGGTACCTGCCTACCTACCCACCTAGGCTTACCTACCTACATAAGTAGATAAGTAGGTAAATAGGTAGATAGGACATACCCATTTTCTTATATTAGACATTTATTTAGGTAGGGCCTATTACTAACCTAGGCTAAATACCTATTTAAATAGGTAGCTAGGTAGGTTATGGAGGTAGGTAAATTAGGTGTAAATACATGAATATTTATATTTTATTTTTGGTTAAACCTTTTTTATTGGATGATCCCATATGCCCATGGTTTTAAATATGAAAAGGTAAGACAAAACACCTTGTATATATATATTTCAAGATGACAATGAAATCCAAAACATATGGGATAAACTTTTTAATTGCAAGTAATTGCAATTAAACATTTTCAGTTACACATTACTTATAACTAAAAGCTTATCCCATTTTTTTAATCTTCATTTCATTTTTTGTAAATTATATAATTAGGTAAGTAAATGACTAACTAAACTAATTACTAACTCACTAATTAATAACAAATAATTTTTAGAATAAATAAATATAAATAAATAATTACAAGATAAACTAGTTAAATAATCAATTAATTATAGTAAAATCATCAATCATTTTAATTACATAATTATAATTAACTAGTTAATTATATAATTACTCATCATTAAATATTTAATTAGATATTAACTATAATGATCTATCAATTAATTTAATTAACCAGTAATTGATGAATATTGAAATAAATAAATAAATAAATAATATTAATTATAAATATTGAGTGCTATTTTTCAAAATCTAATAATATAACTAATAGTTAGCCTCGATTAACTATTTTATTATAATTATTCCCATTATTTTTTCATTTAAAAAAATTATGGGTATTGTTACATGGCTTAAATCTTCATAGATTTAGTTTGTTCTTTTTCCAAATTGAGTATTCATTGGTACCTAGTATGTAGCTCAACCATTCTTAGATTGAGTCCTTCTTGATGACTCAGATTCTTGTCCAAGCTTACAAGTTACAATTGCTATATTTGGCATCACAAATTTTATTTGTTGTTCTTATGAAACAAGAATGGGTATCTGAGGTATGCCACTCATCAATCTGAACCTTCTGGATGATGGTGTGAACTCTTTGGACATTTGAACCTCCAATTGTATAACATTCATTTGCACTCTCTATTGTATAAAATTTGGTTTTATAGAAAATGGTTTAACCTTACTCACATTGGAATAATTACAAATTTTTAGTCTGGTTTGTACAAACCGTGTTTTACCTAAACCAATTTCTTGTAGCCTGTTTTTTAAACTATTTTGCATTTTTTTTTTCATATGTGGTTGTTGTATAAAATCTTTGTTTAACATTTTTTGTCCCACATGTATTTTATTTTTATTATTCATATTATTATTCACTTGTTATATTTAATTATGAGCTATAATAATAAATATTATATATATAAGTATATTTGTCCTTTGAATTTTTTTTCATTTATATAATAATTTATTATATTTCAATAATAACTATTACAATAGTTATTATAATGTAGTAATATTCAAAATTTTATTATTTATAATATTAATAATAATGTAATTTGCAGCTAGCTTAAGTTAGCTATTATATATATATATATCATGTAATAAAATATTATTAATTATGAGTATTTTATATTATTATTAAGATAATTAGCAATAATAAATATAATAATAGAATGATATTAACAATGAAATGTCATTTGTAATCATGTTAGGAAATATAATAAGATAGTTTGGATAAACTTGTAATATGGCCACAATATATTTGTAAATATCTTGCATACAATTTTAAGCTCGGTACCTGAAGGCGTGAGCCTAATTGCTCATGTGGGCCCAAGATTGAATGTTTTGGGCCAACAATTAAACTCAACAAAGTCATATATTATATTATTTTTATGAATTGGGCTTAAGTCATGTAAACTATTTCAATCCAAGTATAGGTCCAAAATCTTATTGTATCTCCTTTCTTTTAAATTCATCATTCTCTTTCACATTACCTATGCAAGAATTTCAATTTGTGTTTTTTTCTTTGCCTTCACACATTCTAACATTTTTTTCCTTTGTTCATTTTTGTTGAATATTTTTATTTCAACTCACACTTTCTACTTTCATTTCGTTTCAAATTTTATATTTCCTTTCCTTTTATTATTCATTTTTTTCAATTCATATATTTTTCTTTAATGTTTCTTCTCACTTTTGATGTACCCTTAACCTTAAACCATGGAAGAAAGAAGGCAAAACATCCTTGTGGCCCTTTTTTTTCATGGTTATCAAACATGTGATTGCAAGCAACTTGTCCTAAATGAACAAAATGTTGCATTGACAATGATGTTTTTTTCATCATGGAAAGAGGTAGTCCAAGAAATAGAATGGTGTGGAGCTATGAGAGGTGTAGAAGATTCATGGAGTAACACCTTTTGGGTTGTTTATCTGAGATAATGTTTCACCAACACAATATGAAGTTAAGTTCAACTATGAAGTTACTTTCAAGTATCTATGTCAAGTGTTAACTCCTGCAATTAGTAGAACATATACAAATATGAGGGCACGTATTCTAGTGGAAATTAAGGTTGTGATTAGACTTTCAAGATTGGGAAGTGGAAATGTTTTGTTAGCTTGTAGTGAAATCTATGGGTGGCCATTGGTACAACAACTATTGTTGTTTAAAAGTGTTGTGTAGTAACTATAACCTTTTTGAAACCCCAAATGTTTGAGAAGCCAACATTAAACCAAAAAAATTTATTGCAATGGAATTTGAAACCTTACATGGAATACCTTATGTATTTGGAGCCATTGATCATAGTCACATACCAATCATTGCACCTCCAAATGACTCTACCTTTTACTATTGTAAAAAATAATTTTTTTCCACATTGCTATAAAGAGTAGTAGATGCAAAATGCAAATTTTGGGATTATGATTTTGGGTGGGTAGGAAGAAACCAAAAAATTGGACATTGTTTCAAAAAATGAAAATTGATAAAAGGACAATGAGTGGATCATTTTTGTCTTACATATTGATAGGTGATGCTACTTACCCAATGTGCCCTTCATTCTATTCCCCATTCAAAGGTGAGAAGAATGGATTGTCTTGAAAGAAAGCCCATTGGAATTTCATATAATCTAATAGTTGAATGGTTGTAGAAAGAGCATTTGGAATATTAAAAGGTAGATTGAAGATCTTACTAAAGAGGATTGATATGCCATTTCACCCTCTACCAGTTATCACAGCTCTTTGTTTACACAACTTGTGTATAATACATGGTGATGCATTCAACATGGATTGGGCAAGAGAAGTTAAAATGGAAATGCAAACAAAAGAAAATAGCAAACTTGGAATTTTGAAAAAAAAAGACATGTTCCACATTGCATGCAACGTCATAAAGTAGATGAAAGGATTGTAAGCATCAACTATGATTACTGAGAATGTAAAAGACAATACATTGGATTCAAGTGATGATGAAGGGGTGGACAAAGGAGCACAAAGCAAAAAGGAGAAAGAAGAGATTTTTTTATAAATGTTGTTGTATGAAACTAAAAGAACCCATGAATTACTTGCCAAAACCTTTTACATGGCCAAATTGAAGGAGTCCAAAATAATTCTAGAATCAAACTTAGATTTTGAATAAGACATAGAATTTTTAAATGGACATACTATAGCTTGTTGATTAAGCGATCCATCTAAATGTCAACTTTTTCCAATAAAACATTGGTTTGTTGAAAATTCTTCACCATGATAAAGCTATTTTCCACCACCTTGGCAAACATTGCAGGGTTTTGGTCATGAAATTTTTGTTTACATTTTTTAATAGATTGCGATGTAATTGCTTCAATTTTTATCTCAATGTGATATCCATTCTCCACTTGCTCCATGCTTTCACATTGTAAATCCTTATCATTGGTAAAAGCTAAAACATGGTTGAAAATAACCCTTGCTTGGTTCCACCAAAGGTCCATGGAGTCATAAAATTTGCATTCATGATGATCATTCCACGAAACTTCATTTGCCATCTTATTCTCATTGTACTATTTGAAAAGGGTGTTGAATTTCTTTTTACAAGCAATGGTAGTTTTTGAAAACTAGGAATCAAAGCCAATAATGGTGCATCAAGTGTTGCCCACATATCCACCCCTATTGAAAAGGAAAACAAGATTGCCAGAGTATGGAAATGCATGGATTCAAAGTGAGACAATAAGTTAACCTCTCTGGCCTCTTTGCAAAAAAACTTCATAACTTTTTATCACTTTATTTGATTGACCAAAAATCTTCAAATAAAGTTGCATCATGAAGTGATACACCATATCCAATTTATAAATTTAAAAATAGATATAAAGACTTGAAGCAAGACTTACAAGTCTTGTTATGAATGTTAGGTTTAGGGTATCCAACTCTAACCTTTTTTTCCCATTCTTCACAAATTTTGGCTCCATTTCCCCACAAAGAACAATGACAATTTCAACATCTCCATCAACCCAATTTTTCCTATCTTTTTTTTCTTCATCTTTTACTTGATTATCTTCTTGGGTGTCTTTTTTGTTGAAGTTGTTCCTTTTTTTTTAATGGAACATTATTCAACATTTGAAAATCCTCATCATCTTTATCTTCTTAAACTCAATGCTTTCATTTTTTTTCACCAATTTTGTTTTCCCACTTCCTCTTCCACTTGTCCAATTTGTACCTAGAAGAGTCATGCCAGGGTCACAAAATGGTGAATTCAATGAAAATGGTATAAATACACCCCTTTCAATGCCTTCAACTCTTTGGTCTTGCCCTTCTATATTCGAAACTTCTATGGCACTTTGTGAGCAATTTCTGTGTTGTGAAAATCCTTCCATCATTTACACACAATGCAACAAAAACAACATGATTTTTTAGATTCTAACAACATGCAAGAAGTGATGTGCATGAAGGAGAAGAGACGGCAACATTTCTAGCTTCCCATTTCATTCCATTTCTGAAAATGACATTTTTGATCCAAAGGTTATGATCTAGTCCAAAAACTAATTAAAAAATTAATAAGCTTCTTGGGCCAAGGGGAGGAAATTGGGTCTCCATCGTAAGAACATTCCTTTTATTACCTTGGGCCTGATTTTTTGGAGCCATAAGGTGTGCCATGTAGGATGACATGTCATTTTAATGATTTTAGATCGGAACCCCCATGTAAAATCACTTGGGCCAAATTTTTTGTTTTTTAACCAATAGGATTGCTCTATTCTGATTTCAAATTGGATATAGGCCTTCATATAAACCACACCTTAATATACTCAAAATATATACCTACTATAACCATTATATCAAGGCCATTTAATGTTAATAATAATCCTTGAATACACATGTAATATGGTCATTCATATACATTCAAAGTATACATTTATAAATTTTAATATATCAAACTATACCCCTTAGAATACACAAAATACATCTTTGTATATTCATAGGGCTATGACTAAATTGGTCACATTTGCAACTAATGGGACATAAGTTCTTCTTCCTTGATGAAAAGTTGTTCGTGCAAATGTTGTTCACATGGAAAATAAAAACCAAAATAGTCGTAAACTAATTGCAATGTAGTCACAAATATGACCAACCTAGTAATAAAAATGTTCATTTAAGTAGTCACAAATGATTAATAGTCGCATGTAATTGCAAATATAATGGTTACATTTTGGCCAATTTCTACTAATGTTGGCAATTGTTAAAATGTTTTTACTTCATGAACCACCTAATTGATGGTCATTACTAATTCCAATCCAATTATATGATTTATAAGTCATCATCACCATTAGTAATTTTTTCAATAGAGACCACATCATCACCATGTTTTTAATTATGAAGACTCAACATTACAACATTTTCAACTACATGATTTTCCTATATGATAATTCAAATTTAGGAGGTTGAAGTCACATATTCATGTTTGGAAACAACCACTTTTTTGTTGTGAGATAAATCGTTTTGATTTTGAGTGTAAAGTCCTTTGTAACTAAACATTTGAAAATGTAGCCTTTTAAGCTAAGATGATCAATAACATCAATTCCATATATTAATGGAATATAATTAGAATAAAAATATATAATAATGAAACTTAACCAAATAAGTTATCACTATCAGAAATCATGGCTTATTTGACCCAAAAAATTGACCAAAACCAACCAAATTGTCATAATGCCCCATTTGCTTAGTTGTTAAATGGGTCAAGTCAAGTTTGACATGATCAATTTGACTGCTAGGTTTTTTGAATAATTATAGTAATATTGATTTTTGAATTTTACTAATGGTCTTTTTTATGGTCTTCTAGTAATAATATTAATTAATCAACTTGACCCATTGTCACTTTGATTGTCAGTCAAAATGTCAATAAAATCTAATTCAATATGTAAGTAACGCCTAGGTACATATATGTAGGTAAAACCTAGCCTACTTATACCTACTAACTAACCTAGCTAGGCAAAAATATTAACCTAGGTTAGGAATTTAGTTTAACCTAACCTAAAAAACTAAACTAGGCACCTAACTTAACTAGATAAGAAGCTAGATTCCTAACCTTTTCGTAGTTAAAACTAAGTTAAATAATCAACCTATGTTAAGTAATGTAATTTAGTTGCCTAACCTAACTAGCCAACTTGGCTAAGTAGCTTTGTTAAATAGGTTACATGTGTGAGGACTTGAACCCGTCACCTTCACATTGAAAGACCAAGTCCTCAACCATTGCATCACAAATTCAACAAATAGTGAATTATGTCATCCTATTAATATGATTTTTTTTCTAACCCATAAATAGGAAACATAGCTTAACTACCTTAGGTTATTTGACTATCTAACCTATGTACCTACCTAGCCTAATTACTTAACTACCTACCTAACCTAGCTACCCAAATAAATACCTAATTTACTTATCCTATGTATCTAATTTAAACAACCTACCTACCTAATTTACCTAGCCATTTAATTTACCTAACTTAACTTAAGTATTTAACATAATGCATTTGCTTACTTATTTTAATCACCTACCTAGCCACCTAGCCTAGTTAATTAGCTGACTACTTTTAACCTACCCAACATACCATGTAGAGGTAGGTTATAGGTAAGATTAGGTAGGAACAATATAAATCTTGTATTTTGTAACCATCAACTTTACAAGTACATTTGATTATGTGTCATTTGTGACTATTTTTACAACTATTAACTACTTTTGATATTTATGTGATTGTCTTGTGACTACATTATGATTATTAAAAGCTTTAGCCTTCCATGTGGATGATTTGTATTTGTATTTTCATTCAAAAAACATGGTAGTAAATTTCATTAATTGCATTACAAATTAAAAGTTATAATTTGATATAATTATATAGGAGTATATTAGGTGTACATTAATAGTACATCTGTAGGGGTATATTAAAGTTATATTTTGTATATATTAATGATATATTATGGATAGGGTTTATGGTATTTTTAAGGTTTAATATTAAAATTCTATTAAGGTTATAAGGTATACAAAAATTGTGTAAATGTATTAAAGGTATATTAAGGTTATTATTATTGTATTATGGGCGTTTCATGTATATTAAATTTGTATTCAAGGTATAGTGATGGTTAAATTAAAGGCATCAAATATTAACCAAAATTTTGTCTAAATGTAACCAAGTTTTAGTTTTTCCACTTGAGGTTTAGCCAAGTTCTTGTTTCACCAAGGTTTAATCAAGTTTTAGTTTCATTAAGGTTTAAATATGACTTTTAATCAAGTTTTAAAATTTAACCAAAGTTTATTCAAAGTTTAACCAATTTTCTGGTTTACTAAATTTGACAAAGGTTTAATTTCACCAAGGTTCGACCAAGTTTGAATTTAACAATGGTTTAGCCAAATTTTAAAGTTTTGTTAAGTTTTATTAAAAATTTTATTTAGCCAAGGTTTAATTAAGTTATAATTCAACCAAGGTTTAACCAAGTTTTTGTTTAACCAATGTTTAGCCAAGGTTTAACCAAGTTATAATTTAGCCAAGGTTTAGTCAAATTTTAATTTAACCAATGTTTAGCCAAGGTTTAACCAAATTTTACTATAGCCAATGTTTTACCCGAGGTTTAGGCAAATTATAATTTAGCCAAATATTTGTTTAGCTAATGTTTAGCTAAGGTTATGCAAATTGTAATTTAGTTAAATTAAATTTTTAAATAAAACTTAAGCAATGTTTTATTTGGTTAATGTTTAGTAACGGTTTAACCAATATTTAACCAAAATTTAGCCAAATTTCAATTTAGCCAATGTTTAGAAATTTTAATTTAACCAATGTTTTGCCAAGTTTTGATTTAATCAAAATTTCTAGCCAGAATCTAATATAATCAATGTTTAGCCAAGGTTTAACCTAGGTCCCATGTGGCATGTTTGGTCTAGGCATAAATGCCATGTGCAATGTAGACTGCTTTAGTTAATAAGCTAGGTTAATTAATAGGGTAGTAAGTTACATTAATAGGTAAAAAGTTATATTGGATAGTAATTGGTAGGTATTACTTAATATAAGTTGATTAAGTTAATTAATTATATATATTTATATATGTTAATTAAGTTGGTATGTTATGAATGTAGGTCAATAGGTTAGGTGGGTAGTTTGGCTAGGTAAATAGGTTAAGTTAAATTTGGTGGGTAAGTAGATATCTAGGTAGGTAGGTAGGTAGGTAGGGAAGGCCTAGGTAGGTATGCAACCATTTTAGGAGGATCTTATTTTAATTTGTATTAGAAATTTTATTGTGCACATTTAGTAATATAGTTTACAACATTGACAAAAAAACAAAAGATATGGGATAAATTTGCCTAGTTAAAACCTATTTCTAGATTAGTTTGTGATTAGGTTGTAATTATAAAATTTATCCAATATTTTTTGTCCTTCATTTCCATCTTGTAAACTATATAAGGAGGTGTATTTGGAACATCAAAAACACACAAACAAAATTGAAAAGAAAATGCTATTTAATATGAACCAATAAAAAAACCTTTGTAACCAAAAAATGGAGGGACACCAGAGAGACGCAGAACAATCATGGCAGCCAGCAACCTCTCTCCTCCTTCGCGTGCTCTGACTGATCAAGCACAATGGCACCTTACGGCCAGAACACAACAGGACAGACAACCTTCCCTTGTTTCCAAGCTTGAATTCATAACCTAGCTACAGGAGCAATCCTCTGAGCTTTCTCACACTTAGCTCACACTGACTCGACTCAGACAAGCAGAAAATCAAGTGCCAGCATTCCATGGCTTAGATTTCAGAGAAACAATTCCGACAGCACAAACACTGTTCTTCTTCCAAAATCTCTATCCGCAGTCCTCTTCATTCTAACTTTCTAATTAACTCTACCAAAATATAGAAGCTAGAGGTCATCGGTCGCTAATAGCAGCGGAAGAAGAGCGACACTACTCCATTCTCCTAACTCCTGCTAATCTCTCTGCCAAAAACTAAAAACTCAGAACTTCCCTTCCTCCTCGTACTCATCACCATTAGCCGTTCCCTCCATCCTCATCAATGAGGCGCCGCAGCTTCTCATAAAACGCGCCGTCATCTTCCTGTCCTTCCACTACCATGCATCCCATGCACTTCTGATTTCCCTCTCACTCTCCTCAAGAGAAAATCCGCCGCCACTAATCAAGATTTTCGGCCACATTATCCAGATCAGGAGTTTCATGTTCACACCAACAGTACATGAAGTCCTTGTCCGGCGACATGTTGTTCGGTCACATTAGATTTAATTCTGCAGTTATACTCTTAATTAATTTGTTTCCACTTTTCCCATGTCAATATGTATTCCTTCTGAGGTGAAAAATGACTCATTAAAAGATTTGAAAATAATCAAGTCACCTTGAGAAGAAACTAAATGTACCACCACAAGTGATGGATGCTCAAATACTTGTAATAACCGCTTCTAAATATTTTGTTTGTCCTTAAGGAGAGGATATCTCTTAAAGTGATTGATACTAGTGGATATGAGAACGCAATAGAACACATGGAAGAATAGATTAATTTTTGCAATTAAAGATGTGAATCCTGTAAATGTAGTGCAATTTGTAATAAATAATGCTGCATTCTATAAAGAGTAATTTGATTTATTGAGGAAACACATCCTCATATAGTGTACAGAGGATGTGCTAGTCCTGGATTGGACCTTGTCCTTGATCATACAAGAAAATTGGAATACACTTTTAAAGATTTTGAGAACATAAAAATGTCGTATAATTTATTACAAATCATCATAAAAGTCAGGTTTTATTTAGAGAATTTTTGTAAAAAGGATGAAAAGTTGAACTATTGAGACCATGAGATACTCACTTTAGCACTAATATTTTTATGCTTAATAGAATTTTAGAACTAAAACTGTTCTTCAACTCATGATAGTTATCAGAAAATGGAAATAATAATGAGCTTTAGAAGAAAAGGAGAATGTTGAATGTTCTCTTCAGGATATTCAGTTCTAAAATGGTATGTCTTGCTGTAAAGGTGATAGAACTTGTATTTACCTTAATGTGACTTGTGGATATAAGTAAACCAACTACAGGGAAATCTATGGACAAATGCATAAACTAATAGAAAAGTTAAATGTGAGAGAAGGTTTATCAAAAGAAAAAAATTGAAACAAATCAAAATTGTAAGACCATTGGTTGTTTATGCATAGTTCTATACATTGTGCAAAGTTAGAATTAGACCCAGAATGGGGAGATAAGGGTTAAGAAAAAGATAAGGAAGTAATGGAACACATTCCTTTCATTAGAGATACAAGATATTCATGAAGAAGCTAACATAGAAAAACAGTTGGCTTCTCTGGCTTCTTATAACAATATGGAAGGCCTATTCTCAAACCCACTTGCATTCCTTGTTGCAAAAGAATACCAACGCATATATGGTGGAGTGCTCATGGTCCAAAAACACTTAGACTTGCAAAATGTTGCAATCTTAATGCAAAGTGAGTTTATTGACAGCTTTTTGTGGGATGAATTGGAAGTGCTTTTTGACCTTATACAAATTAAACATAGAAATAGAAAAGGCATGAGATTTAGTTTTTGTATTTAGGGTGATAAGACTTGAAGAAAGAAAATTTGATTGTGAATATAAGGAGGATTTTGTCGAATGTAGTAGTAATGAAGAAGGATGAAAAATTTCAATGCTCATTTAAAAAAACTCTGGAATAAAGAACTACATTCATACTTGTCAATTTTTAATGCTTGAGGGACTTTCAAATGCATATGTATTTTCAGATATTGTGCACTGGCCCCAAAAAAAGAAAAACCCTGGTTACAAAAAAACTCCCAAAACACAAATTGTTATCATGCATATCCCTAGTACTATCCATTTAGTGAGTCCAGGAAGCAAGGTGTGGCTTTGGAGGTTGTCTGAAGAATGGTCTGGATGCAGTCTGTGGCAGACTTCTCTATTTTTTCTCACAACTCTTTTTTGTCAAAGGACTATGGCAACAAAAGCTCTTTTTGGTACTTGCTTGTGAACATGCTTTAACATTGCTGACACATAGTGTCAAAAAATGGAGGGACTCATTCTCTATTTGGGAGGAGAACCTTGAAGTAAGTGGAGAAAGCAACAGAACCCTGCCCTCTTATTATGTGAGGTATTCTTTGCACAATCCTTCAACATTCTCTACATTTTCTTCTCCATGAACATCAAAGGATAGTTGAAAAAGAGGACATTAGTTCAAAAGATTGTCAGATGCAGCCTGTTACATGATTGCAGATCCCTTTAACTTTGAAAACTCTTAGTTCCTCACCCATGATCATCGTTGTCAAGTTTTCAGTTGCCAAGCTGTGTTCCAACGTCGCACAATATCTTTGCAAGTTCTTTTCGGTGAACTCTTGCAGATGTTGTATAGGACACACAATTGAGTCCAAGCTTGAAGGATTCTACATTATAAATTTTGTCAAACACTCATCAATCTCTTTGGACTGCTTATAAGTTAGGAACTCAGTATTATCAGTACATATGGAAAACAGAGCTGCTTTATTTGACTCTGGATTTTTGCAATGATATGCACAGGTAAGTCTTACCTTGAAATATTTCTGTAACCGTGCTTTGTGGTTTTGCAACTCCCACAGCTGTGACTTTCCTGTGAAGTAGTATTGATTGTACCAGCTGCAAGCAAGGTTCAACAAAAACTTTGGTCATAGGTATGATATCCATTGTGCCTGAGTTCTGATTCAATAGGATATCATTAGTTCACAGACAACCATGAATCATGACACCAAAGGTATGAATGTCACAGCACAATCTTATGCTATTTCCTATGGCAGTAGGCCTGGGCTCATGATGTGTGTGAGGTGAACAATATAATTTTTTGTTGGAATCACAGCAAAGGCAGATACCATGCAAAACAATCTTGATGTCACACAGGAACATAGATACTCACTCACTGGTGAAGAGTTACTCACTACTCGATTTGAGAACTCAATGTACATCTCTATTGCAAAGGCCCACCACTCAATACAGTTTTTCTCCATTAACATTCATGGTTTTAACTTGACTCTGAGAGATCCAACAAAATTCTCTTCTCATTGAAATCCATAACTGTGCACTATGCATGCAACCTCAAGGCCAAAAGATCTAACCCTATCAATGTACCTCCAACAGTTGTGACAATTGTTCTGAACTCTCCGTAAAAGTTTCAACCCTCTGTAACCAAAAAGGACATCTACAGAAACTGCAAAGAGTAAATGTATTTTCTGTTTTGCACACTGTGGCACTCTCAATCACATAAACAATACATCCAAAGCTTTACTGATACATATGTGAACACATATTGCTGATGGATTATGAGATATCCAAACAACAGACAGAAAATCAGATCATAACAACATACATGGTATACTGATATTTGCACCATTGACTTTAGATTGACAATGTGGATCAGACCCTCATATGTTTTACCCCCATCTCTGAGCTTCCGTTGAGCTAGGATATCATCTTGACAGACTGCAACTCAAGACAAACCTTTTCCATCTCAAATTCTGAAATTCACAGTTCTCTCTCTAAACATCTCCTGCTCTCTCTCTCTAAACATAAGTTCTTGTCTGCAATTGCCCCATGTACCAGATTCACATTCCAAACCATCACTTCTCATGAAATCCTTGCTGTATTACCATTCTTACTTTGCAGACCTAATGAAGAGATTTCTCAACCATTAATGCCACTCTTGCTACTGTTTCACATTGACTTTCAACAATTCCATGGCTTCACACTATAAACACAACCCCACCTCTCACCAAAGCAACCTGATGCCAGTTCTGATTGAATGTAATTGCTGGCTTTTAACACAATGAACTCAGAGGTGCTTCTCTCAGTAGGTTTCTCTTCACAACACATTTCTCTCCCTCTGTAGTCCTCAAGACCTAGCCAGCTCTGGAGTCCTGAATTTGTCATCACAGATCCTCTTGTCAAATCTCATATTCTGGAACATTACAAACCTACTAGACTACTTACATACCACTAATGAGCAGCATTCATTCCTTGCGCAGCAGAAGACAAAGGATTTCAGCCTCTCATTAGTGGAGTAGTCCAGAAACATGTAAAGCCAATCCAAACACCAAATTGCTACATACATTTGGCATCACTGAGAAACCCAATTCAATGCAGTATCTATTCCAGCAACTAGGAGTCCAGGCTTCTGTTTTGTATGCACATTGCCTCTCCCACATGAAACTACAATTCCCTTTGTTCAAACGGAATACCCGATTGAAAAGATCAGACAGATGTTTTCCAAATGACAACAATCATGAGGATTGCAGCAATCAAGACGGCAGCACTTAGCATGCTGCTATGTCTCAATTTGTGGAAGGTTGAGGTGGAAGCAATCTGAACAAAGTCAATAGAGGAAACTACAAATGAACTTAAGGAGGGCCTAATCGAACAAGGGATGTCTCCTCTCAACATCATGACAACTTGTGACATGGATGGTCGATCACTTGGCTCATATCTCATGCATTGCCTTGCAATCTCTAACACTCGAGAAAATTCCCATGCCTTATATGTTCCATCATGTTGATGATTGAATTGTATGTCCACAAAAAAATTCTTTTTTGCTTTATCCACAAGCTTGACTGCATCCTCCTCACCAGATATAAGCACCAACAACAACACTCCAAAACTGTACACATCCATCTTTGTGGACCGGCGTCGGTATTGCAGGAAATGGGGATCCATAAAACCTCGTGTCCCTCTCACTGTCATTGTTTCAACCATAGACTCAGATGGTTGCATGAATTTGGCAGTGCCAAAGTCTGCTATGTATGCTTGTAAGGTGTCCGCATCAAAAAGAATGTTTCCTGGTTTTATATCACAGTGTACAAGGAGCTCAGGTGCACCATCATGAAGATAGGCTAGTCCCTCTGCCACACCCACAGCAATCTTCAATCGTGCATGCCAATTAAGCTGTGGATTTTCACCTTCATATAAACACTTGAAGAGGCTAGAATGTAATGGTGTCACCATTAGCAATGGAGAGTTGTCCAGAACACTGTATCCCAAAACAGAGACAATGTTCTTGTGCCGTACAGTACTCACCCTCCAAATCTCTTGCCTGAATGCTTCATTTAACTCACTGCTGAATCCGTCATAAGAAAGTCTTTTAATTGCCACCTCACACTCACTCCCATTGTGAGCAATTCTAGCCTTGAAGACTGTCCCAGAAGCCCCTGTGCCAATTTGAGAGCTAGGGTCAAAATTCTTGGTTGCATCACGTAGAACTTGGTATGGGAAGGGCACACAATCACTTGTCACACTAACACTGGGAATTGCAGGAGTTGCAATCCCCACATTTGCAAGTGTCATCATTCTTGACGCCATCATGGCTTCCAGGCCTGATAACAATTTCACATATGATGGATGTTGTTCATCAACAGGTTGGCAGACCTCCAAATGATTAGCATCCTCAATTGTATAAATTTTTTTGCCTGCTAACCTTTGAGCTGAAGCATCAGGTACCAAAACCTACACATGAACAACCCAATGTTTCCATGAACCAACCAAAAATCAACTCTGTCAAATTATTTACTGTAAATAGATCTGGTAGATTCAAGACTTGGGTGCTAATGTCCAAACTAAAGAGTAAATTAGGATGATGTCTTTCACATATGCTTGTTCAGATTGTTACCACCCAATGGAGCAAAGAAATGCCATCCTTGGACTGCATCAAGTAAATAGTCTAACCATGATTGGGTCCATGATCAATACATGTATAATATCAATGAAATTGCAGAAAAACATCCACAAAAGCACTAGGAAGGTAACTTTTGCATCAGTTCCAGAAATCCAAAACAAACATGACAAGAATGAGTGAGGTCATAACCTTGTGAATGTGTCACAAAGTATTAGACCTTAACATTCATCATCAATGGCAGGACCAACGGTCATTACTTTGTCAGCTGCAGAAAGTGGGTGTACATAGCATAAGATAGACTGCTCAAAGCTTCTGTTACATTTCCAGAAGCAACAGGAAGATTACATCATGATGTGTAGTAGCACTCAAGAGGAATAGATAATAAAATAGCCAATGTCCTCAACAAGCTGGTGAAGGTAAGCTTCAGTTCATTTTCACTTGCCCTGGTAGATGCAAGCATCTGATCCTAAATCTAAGCCTAAGACATCAAGAGGGAAGTAGACCTACAAAGCAGCTAGTGGGTTGGGGCCTCTTTGAACCCTAAACATTACACTTAAGCACACCAAGAGAGGCACAGCAGTAATATTACCCTTGTACCACATCAAGCACAAGCCTTAACTATAACAAGGAAGCATTTTATTTCTTAAGTGCTCATTTAGGGCAGAAAAAACTACTCATGAAATAAAAGTAAAGAAAGAACACTCATCTAAGTCTTTCATCATTTAGTAACTTCAATTGAAGCAAAAGGATTGATGAAGTCATCAATCAAAGTGTTGTTAGTGTAGATAAGATGCATTTAGTTGTGAAATTGTACCTCTTGCCCCATTGGACGACCTTCCACAATTGCCACGATCATTGTGTCCTCTTTAATTGAACATCTGAAGTCACAATTAAGTTGCTCCATCTGCTGATTGAATTCGTGAAAGGAAATCCCTGATCCCAGTGACAGATTCAAGAATGACCTTGAGGTTTGCACATTCTTGCAAATTTTCGTATATTTTGCAAAATCTTCTGATGACCCAGAGTGTGGCACAGCATAAAACACAATGCCTTGTAAATTCTCTTGGAATGCTTTGCAATTCTCTGGGAATGCTTTGCAATTCTCTGGTATGGAAGTTTGTCCCCTGGCAACCTTGTCAACCTCAGCCAAAAAGTATTTTATCACCAAACCTCCAATGCCACAGCCAACTAGCGCTATCGTTTGTGGATGTGTGAGGTGCCACCTTGCACTATTATACACAAACCAACCCAAAGGTTGTGCAAGTTAATCTCCTCAATGAAACATTTATATGACTAGTTTCAAGTTTGCACACATTTTATGGAAGTGAATAAGAGTCAGAATACATTGGTACTCCTCAAACTTTCCAAGTGGTCCTTCCTCTTAGGTCTTTGAGAAGGCTATGTCAGAGGCCAATTATCTCCCGCAAGTAGCAACAGAAGACCCAATCAAACCAAGTAGGGCAGCCAGGCATGGTCTCATGGTTATTTAATGGCCTCCAAGTCCAACCCTTCAGGCAATGCTTGACAAAGCTATGGAACTTGGCAGCAAAACTGCTTAACGAAAGGACAACCTCAAGAAGTTCATGGTTCTGGAAGAATCTGCCATACATGATCTCTCATGCACCACACTTCCAAGAGTTTTATGTGGACTTTTGCACAATTTCAAGAATTTTCTGCAGACTTTCTGCTTGAGAAAGCCATGCTGTCAAGGTGTTTCTCCAGTTTAGATTCCTCAAGCTACTGCCCTCAAGGCCCAGGGAACTTGTATGAAGGAAGAAGTAGCAGACATCAGGGCCTTCTCCTATTCACACATGGTTCAATGGGTGCAAGTGGCAGTCCTCACAAGTATTACCTAGTTCATTCGAGAGTGCGATGTGGGAATCTGAGGACACAATTATGACTGAAGCACAAACCAAGATGCGAGGCGAAAACCATTAGAGGGAGCATAAGAACAATGGACTCCAACCACACTACAAAAAAGTAAATCAGAGGCAGCCAAAGCAGAGCATAACACCTGTTGGGCAGGATTTCCACCAGATGCGATACAATATTCTCCATTTTATCACAGAAGGAACCAGGACCGCCAAGATATGATACAGACAGCACCAACATGCCTCTTCTCAAACCCCATTTCTCTACAGCTTTTGGCAGCCAGTCTCGCGGCCAACACACCTCGGGATCTCCACGCTGGATCCATGTGTTCTTCCAACCTGATGGTTCATTGGTTGAACCACAGAAGAAGATAATCGTCAAGTCCTGGTTGTGTTCCCCGCGAGTCCGTGGAGGCGGATGCAGCTGACGCACCATAAGTCGACCCTGAACGAACAGTATTTGAATCCATCCGGACGTGAGTCCATAGGCAAAGCAAGAAAAACAAGAATCAGACAGATGCTTGTCTAAGGAAGTGTTTCTCTTTCTAACACCTAGAGCTAATGATATTGGGATGATCTGCTCTGTTATCCTCTTGCCTTTGCCTCAGTGTTAGGGGAATGAGCAACTTTGGAGCTCGTTGATTCTCCGCTATAGAGCCGCAACCATGGTTACTGGCAATTGCAATCCCATGAGAACTTGTAAAAGAGTCGCAAAGTGTTAGCAAGAAGAATAAGGAGAATGCCAGTTTCTGCCAACGAGACCTTCCTATTTCAACCCTGATCCCTCGCCCTGCTGTCATCTCCTTCTACAAGTGTGAAGTCAGCTTACTGCGTACGTCGATCTAAGAGGGTAGTCCAAAAAAGCGGCTTCAAGGTTTTCCTCTGCAAGTTCAAGCTACGGAGAACCAAGAAGAAACTACCTCGTAACAGCATCCAATGATAAGAACACTTACCCGACTGAACTTCCTGAACTCCGTGAACTCCATTGAAAATTTTGAAGCCGACTGGTTTTCCATCTAAGGAATACTAGCGAACCGGAAGGCTGTAAGACCACAACCCGCTGCCAAGTCGGTGGCTCGGATCACGGTATCTCCCACCTCAAGCTCCGAAGTCCAGTTGTCAAAGAAGAAGAACTGATTCACAGCGCTCAGAAATGCGTGGGGACTTTCTACATGCGACGGAAAAAAATAATTAAAAGAAGGCTGCTTTTGGGCGTTTGATGGAAACGTTTGTCGGTAAGGCCAGAACAGCGAAGCGGCAGTCCTACGAAGTCTACACAATAATAGGGCAATAATGTAGTAAGACTTAATGAAAGCGCGTTACCTACAATTCGTAAACAAGACTTCCCTTTCGAAGGACGCTAAATACCCCTTAACGAGCTCTGTCCGGCGCTGGTTTCGGGCCTGACAGTGCAGCCCTGCGCAGAACTGCGTTGTTCTGCCGCAGGGTTTCTAAATTTTAGCCCTTTTTGACTTTGTGTTTGCAATAAATCTAAAAAATAAATTCGCCTCCTCAGTGCCTGATATACCAGTCGTTGGCCCTCCGTTTCCTGCAGGGGAGGTCTCGGGTTACAACCCCTGCGCCGTGATGCAACACGTTCGCGCAGAACATTGACTACGAAGAACATGCCCAGAATTTTTTTCACTTTTTTTAAGAACTGAAGAACATTGAAAACCGGGTTGCATGGTTTCTTGCAGAACTGTGAAAGGCCAAAAAGGATGTGCAAAAAGACAAGCGAGTGACCCACCAGTGCACCGATCCAGTTTTCACTGCCATGCGGTTGGGCGAACCTCAACCCGACCCAACGAGGGTTGTTTTTTTTTTCTTCCTCATCTTTGTTGCCCCTTGTTTTTTTTGTTTTTTGTTTTCTCATCTCTGCTCCCCCTATTCTATGCGAGGCACTAAATACCCCCTAACTAGCTCTGTCCAGCGTTGTTTCAGCGTCAGTGCCCCACCACCTAACCCCACTTTCATGTCCAAAACAGGCCTCACCACTGGACCCATCCTTTCAACCTCCATGTCATCCAGTGACCCCAACTTCACCTTCTCCATGTCATCAAATAGACTCGCCAGTTTTCATCCTTCATCTACCCCTACAAAACATTGTTGACACTCATTTCATGTTGGTCATTGAACCTTGTTTTGTCGATCGTCGTTGATTGTAACACCATCAACATGATCTACAACATATTTGCATTTTTCAACAAGGTATGTGTTTTGCAAGAAATGGTGCTCGTAGATCATGTTTGAAATTTTTCTTCTTTTAGATGTAGAAGGATAAGCTCCATGTTTGCGTCTAAAGCAAAAAATGAAGGTTTAGGGTTTAGGGTTGAGTTCCAACATTTTTGTCATGTACTTCGGTATTGCAAATGTTGCATTGATTAATGAAGTGACAAGTTTAACAAATTCAATATTGAAGCACACAACGATCTTATGTTGCATTTATTTGTGGTGCATTATCAAGTTAGGCCAATCATGGAAGGAGCTCTTCTTGGAGAGAACACATAGTTAACAATTGGAAATTTTGTTGAACAACACAACTTAACACCTTCCAAAAGCACTATGGACTTTGCACAAATTGAGCCAAATATCACACTTGTGGACAACACCCACACCATTGAGTCCATTGCATTGGAAACTAAAGACATCCTAAAGCTTGACGACCTTGAAATCATGGTGATGGCAACAAACAAAGAAGGAGAGCGCAGGTGTTTGCTTCAAAACATTTTGTTGATAATTGCTCAAGAAAACCACTACATGATTTGCCTCCTTGGTCAACAAAATTACATTGATATTGTAAAGTTGGCAGTAACAAGATGGCTAGAAGGGGTGAGTTTCCCATTTCATTTTTTTTTTTCCCTTCTCATTGTGTGTGTTGGAATGTAGTCATTTGGAATTGTTGTTTCATTGGTGGGGAAATCCAAGTACATAATATATTAAAAAACCCTTATTCACCAACAATCCATCTAGAATTTGGAAATATTGAGTGACAAAAGTCAATGGGTGCTTGATTCTTCTCTTGTTTAATATGTGTTTTTGCTGTCCTTTTTGTGTAAGTTGTGTTGTAAGTTGTTGATTGCCATGTCCAAAATACGTGTGGTTGCAATTTGATAAACAATTTAATCACATTAGCTGAGAGAGGAATCTTGCCTTTTCTCATGCAAGGAATCATGTTCAAATGTTTGTGCATGTTAAGTCTTTGTTTTTATATGTATTTCAATTTATTTTGCCACTACCTCTAGTCCCTCTAATCAACTAAGGTTGAGGAGAAGGAACAAGGTTATTATTAACATTAGGTTTGTGTTCCACATAATCCCTTTCAAATCCTATAAAGTACTTATTTTCCTCCCCCTTGTCTACACTTCCCATTGTAATTGAATCTTGCGCACTTCTTGTTGCAACTGAATCTTGTGTCATTGCAACAATGATGTGAATATTGATCCAATGTCCTTTCAAACTAGTAATTGTAGTAGATGTTGTTATTGTAGTCGTAGTCTAATGTGCCCACGATCCTTTTAATCGATAATGAGGAGCTAATCCCTTCAAGAAAAGACAAAAAAGTGCATGCAGAATACAACCTAGTTGTTTGATTAGTGTGAGACTAAAGTGGTTACATGTTATGATGGAGTTCAATTAGGATGTCCAAGATAGTGGAAGATAACCAAACACATCATGTACTAGCTCTCAAGCTGTGTGAGCCACAAAAGAATTGTAAATCTTAAGAAATTAAAACAAAAAGTTTGGAAATACATTTTAGTAGTTTTATGGGTATTGAGATGTGTTGTACTTGTGTTGAGATTTGTGTCTCATTGCTTCTTTTTTCAATATCATGTTGTTGCAACTGTGGCTAATCTAGAAAAGTTAGCCCATTTTTAGTTTATGCACTAAAGAATCCAACAAAACATGTGGATGAGATATTATGTGTCAGGGTCTAATGTCACCTATGAAACACAATATTACCATGTCCAAAATATGTATAAATCTTCAAATGTCATGAGCCAAACAAACTGTTTGTTGTTGGAAACCAACCTACGTGTAATATGATCTAACAAAATTTCATGTAGACAAGATTGCCATGTCCAAAAATTTGTCCAACACAATAATGTCCAAAAGTTGATTTTTGTTATCTCCTAGAGAACCAAGTGTAGATGTGATGGTTATTTTGCTGAATTATGCCTTGAGGTATTGTGTGTGTTGTTGTATCTAAATGCATGGTTGTTGATGTAATGGGAAATGACAACTAGTGATCTTGCCATTGCAAGTATTTGGAGGTCCGTAAAGGAACAATGGGATTTACAAGTCCACAATGTAACAGAATAAACATCATTGTGTCACCTTATACCTTGAAGACAAGTATGAGCAATCGGTTTTGAAAGCATATTTTGACATTTGACACGTTAATGTGCTCATAGGTAATAGGCCATCATTTGAAAGCAAGTTCTATGGCAATATTTTCAAATATATAATGATGAATTTGTGTTCTAATTACATGGGCAATGGATTGCTCAAAATGTTTCCAATGATGACAAAATCTAAGCTTAAGGAGCTTAATAAGTTAAGGGAGAAGTTTGGGAAAACATTCCCAAACTGAGGCAAACAAACAATTGATGATGTGGTAAAGTAGACCACAAAAGGGCTACACCGCCAAAATTATATAAACAACCATCTAATATGTTGCCTCCAAGACCCATACATCCAAAGGAATTGAATGTATGTCAATTAAATAGCAATGAAGACTTTTCTTCAGGTCGTAATGTGAAAGTAGGTACAATTTTTCATCTCTCCTGCATTTTATTTCATGCTTGGAAATTGACATTTACAATGGCAACTATTAGCATGTTTCTTTTTTTTAAAATCTCATGTTGGAGATTTCTAGGTTTTGTTGTAAACAATCAAGGAACTAAAAGTAATCATTAGAACATGCAAAACCCAATAGTAAATAGTCTATTAAGCAAAACAAAATACACCCCCCCCCCCAAGTCATTATTCCCATTTAAGTTTATGCCACCGAGGAATACAATTCCTTTCACTAAAGCTAATATAAATGCAAAAACAACAGCAATTATAGAAAGTTTCATAGTTGAGAGCTCTTGTGAACTACCTCCTCCATCGGAAAAAATGAAAATCAATGGACTTTATGTTCTTCTATCAAAAATAGACATTGTGATGGATAGGAAGATCTTGGAAAAGCTTGAAAAGACTATGGCACTTTTGATGAAAATGGAAACAGAACTTGCTTTGGGCAACATGCTAGTTTCTACATTTATTTAATGGTACCTTTATTCGCCTATAAATGTTATAGGGTTTGCAATATTTTATTTTTTTTTGGTTCTTGTTTTTAGACAATGATTTCTTACCTTTTTCCTTTTTCCATGCAAATTGGTGGAGGGATTGAAAGGACAAGCCACATTAGTGACATGTCAAGGCCACTAAAGAGAAGGCAAAATGAGGTTGGTCACCATTATACCATTTGTTGAAACAATTTCCTTTACAAGTTGAATTCAATGCCTTTAAGAGCACATTCAAGACGAGCTATAGAACATCATGTTAGAAATGGATAAGGAATCGCATCCATTGTCACTTAACATGGAATGCCTTCACATCATTGAAGCATTCAAGTTATTTTGTAGAAGCAGTTTTGGAAGACTATATCCACTTGCTCATGCAAATACAAGGTTGATTCATCGCAACATCCTTCATCACTATCAAGATCAAGACCATTCTGTTAGATTGACCATAGCAGTCCAAAACATTTTGGACTATAGATTTGTATGGTTTCCAAAACTATAACAGTGCATTGAAGACGTTAAACAATGTCGCCAAGACTTGATGGGCCTTCTTAGATTTGATCTTTAGCAACCAAAGTTAATTGTTGAAAAGATTTTAGGGTTCATGTCGAAAATTGTTCACAAACAATCTCAAACATGCAAAAAATGGGAATGATGTGAAAGTTACAAGTTATGTGGTGTGCTTCCACAATTGGCCATGATGACAAAACTCATTTGGAACAAGTATTTGATTTAATTGGTTGCCATCCTAGTTGATAATATCTCACTATTTTAATAAAAAGTAACATTATAAGGTCCCCTTGCATTATAGAAACCTAGCCCTTGAACTTGATGCCTTCAGGTGGTTTCCGAAGCTTTGCTTATTTGGGAAGATATAGACATTGGTTGGGTCTTCCCTAGGAAGCTTTCCCTTGCAGTCGCTACCACAAAATGTGGGTGTAATTCACTAGTCCCCATTCATTAGACTAGTGAATTCACTGCTTCTTCACTGGTCTCCATTCACTACAACCAATGAATTCACTCAAAATCTAGCGAAATCATTTGGTGTACAGGGACACCTTTTGTTGTAGTGAGTTAATGGAACTTCATGCGAACCTTCAACTAATAGCTTTCCAGGAAGGAAGGAATTTCCTTCAACACTTGTGGGTCATCTACATGCATGATAATGATAGCCCCTCTACCATACAGAAACCTATCTGTAAAAAACACAATGAATTTGATAAAATTATCCACTTGCCTATTTTAAGGAGGAATGAGGGATAGTGGTTGAAAGACGTGCATAATCAAGAGATTAGATGGTACATCTACTATAACAAGGTTGACCTTCTTCTCAAAAGATATTTAAAAATACAAGCATTTACAAGATGGATTAAACAAATTAATCCATTCAGGATCAATTCAATTAACATCAAAAAAAGAAATAAAGTTGTATAGATAGTTGATGTAAGCTATTGGCATTCAAATTTTGGTGCAAAATGTTAAATCCCAAAACCTCTTGGGATCCAACTTTTGGCACTAAAAATTGAAGACCAAGAGCATTGGGCTCCCGATCTTCAACTTTCGGCAGTGAAAGTTGAAGACCCAAAGCATTGTGCTCCCAATCCTCAATTTTTTGTGCTCAATTTTCAAAATATTTTGAAGGAATACTTTTTGAATGACCATTTGTGTTGATGGCTAGTGGCAAATTGAACAATGCCCACTCAGTTCTACAATTTGATGTTCTATGCTCTAAAAAACCTTGGGGATTAAATGCAAAGAAAATATCAACCTTTGCAAATATGTAAATGGAACTCTTACTCCATGTTATATGGGTATAATTTCATATCAAATCACTAGAACACCATATGCACCAGTTTTTTCTTGATGATTTTGAGCCATTGTGTTAGTGGGATAACACAAAAATATACAGTTGTTAGACCTTTAGTTCCAACTATATGGCTCATCCAAAAAGGTACCGATTTAACTCAAAAGGAGGTAATAACTCTAAAAGAAGTGGGGTTTTCCTTTGACCGCAGTCATGTTCGAAGTTTATTTAATTCCCAATTATTTAGTCCAAGCAGTTTGCATGTGCTTGTTATGAGTGTTCACAACATTGTGCGGTTAGCCAATGCAAGTTGTTAGCCCACAACTCATGGTGGCAAGAAGGTGAGATGATATTCCGTCTTCAAAATAACACAACAACACACCAACAATTAAGAGGCTGGCATCGTACTTACCCAATGCATTGTTTTCCCCCTTGTCGATGTCCCTTCACTTAGGTATGGATGAATTTACAGTATTTTTCAGATGACCAAAGATACAAAGTGACTATTGGAAATTTCCCTAGATGTTCATGTGTTTATTTTGTCAAAATGTTAGCAGGTTCTTTGGGTGCTTGTGGGGTGTATGTGCATTGTAAACATGTGTATCATGTCTTGCAAACAATCATGTTCTATGGGTTCACAGAAGAGTTCATTCATCACTACACATGGAGTTGGGATGAAGTCTAGCCTTTATTGAAACACTCCAAAGTTTTTGAACTCTTGTGATAGTACATCAAAATTTCATTCATAAACCTCTTTGTAACTAGTTGGACTATGTAGTAAGTTTAAATACTAGTTTCAACCCATTCATTATTTCGAGGCATGATGCATTGGCAACTCAAGCCACATTAGTGGAAGCATTAATGTAGACTATATAAAGTTTCGAAGATAATTTTACAAAGTGGGTCAATGACTTGCAAAAAACAACATGAGGGCATTAAATCAACTTCTGTAGTATTTAGGAGGTGTTATAGCTTGAAAAAGTGGCAAAACTCAAAAGCACGTACATTATGTTTCAAAGTCCTCAAACATTTATTAGTCTACATCATGTCCCTGTCTTTAAGTGCCTCTGGCATTTGTTGTACTTTGTTATCCATTTAACCATGGGATATATGGCTTTTCATTATGTTTTTATAGACCGATTCAAAGTAGCAAACATGTATACAACAACATTTGTTTATGTAATATTCCAATTTTTTCCTTGAATTGTATATAGGTTTCATACATCCTTCACTAATTTTATAACATTTAGCATATGTGTTTCATAGACATGGAAATACACATGTTTGCCCTTGACTTCAACTATGAATTAGGTGATAAGGTATTACATTTTCTAAAAACATGATGTACTCTAGTAGAAATGCAAACCAACTAGTTGTTCTAGCAACAAGTCTATAAATAAGTTTAGTATTAGTGAACTTTCTTGAGCAAGTAATCGCTACAAAAAGTACCAAAGTAATACAAACATCATGAATTAGAAAACATCATTGTAGTACAGTGGTCTATGTGTTTTAGATGGACAAACTAAGTTCCATAATTGTAGACTTAAAATAATTTTAAGCTATTGATGGGAGTATATGTTGAGAACTTGATGCATAATAATCCAAAGGTTGAAAAAGGAGGCATAGATTCTTTGTTGGGGCACCTTATATAGATAATCACTAGCAAATGCACATTTGTCACCAATAGATGCATGTTAAGGTTTAAACAATTGATATTTGTTGCTAACTAAATAGATTTTTACAATCACGAACATCCAACTACATGTGAATAAACTTAGTTGTTTTGTTTTTTAAATCATGAGAATTAACACCTCTAGGTTCAAGCACACCTTTATGCCTTTTAAAACTATTATCACCAAGATTCATTGGGAATAAATGTTAGTCATTCGGATGCTCCAACCTAGCCAAACCTCATGCAAGCATGTCCTGTTGTTTGCCTCTAATAGCTTTCAACCAAAAGAACAAATTTTGTTGCAAGGTTGGAATTTCTATTGCTATGTTTAGTATTTCATGCCACACTAGCTTAATCAAATTGTTGATGTTGCTTGTCTGTTAAAGATCATAATGTTTTGTATCCTAAGAGGTGGGGAAGTCGTTGATCTATGGAAGGTTGTGTTACTCCTTAGGAAATGGGTCTTGAAAAGTTGGCAAGTCTAATATTAGGGATCCCCTTTGCACCCCATGAAAAGTAATTTTCTTGAACAATCACACCATTAAGAATGGTTGGATGGAACATCTTGTAAATTTTTATAACATGCTTACAAATAATCCCTTGTGCTGCAAGTGGGTACTCACATTGGGGCCATTCAGAACCCGGGGCATGCACGGTCCACACCTTGGGTGGATGATTACAAGACATCATGAAAGTAATGTCATCCCCATCTGGGTATAACAAAACATTGGTGGACAGGATGTCACGAGGGCTTGAAGCACAACACTCATGACAATGCCTTCACATTTTTTGTTCATAATGTACCCAAAAATCTTACACTGGACACCATACTAGTAATGAGTAAGGACATCATTGAATAGGTGGTAAATGAGCCAATTCATTTGATGCCTTATAAGTTTTTCTCGTGAAGAATACAAAACCCTTTTAATGTTGCTCATTGCAAAATTTGTGTCCTACCTTATGTGTGGTATATTGCGGTTTCCAACACACCACATTCTCACCTTTTGTAACCAATGTTCTTTAAGGTATTGAATGAAAAGCTTTGCATTGGGAAAATTTGTTGTAACCATTTCAATTTCTTGTTATGCCCAAAAAATAAGGTTAACATCAATGGGACATCCTTGAGAATACATAATCCTCGCAAGCACTAATAGGACATTGGATATTTCTTGTGGATTTATAATCTTCATGACGACATTTTCAACCCATGTTTTCTAGACATGCCACAAGCACAATAAAACTTGGGCATTTGGCTAAACATTTTTATGTTGAAATAACAAAAAAAAATAACAAAAACAACATGAGATATTGAACATGAAAGCAGATCTACAAGTTTCTACAACATTCCTAAGAACATTTTATCTTGTGCAATGGTGGGAAGATATGAAACAACTCCCTAAGATTATAATGGTCATATACAGATAGTTCTACAGGGAAACAAAGTGACATTTATAATGAATGGAGATGATATGCAAACATTAATAATATTTTGGAAAAGGATGCCCCAAACAATAATGAAATGGATGGAGTAAGATATAAACATCCATGTACATCATTGAACAATGACTATGTGTTGAAAGGTAGGAAAGTGACATTTCATACTTCAAAACATTGATTTATGCTTGTGCATTGTCCATAATGATAGTGTTTTGCATCCAGCCACTAGGCATTTGTCGTGATAATGTTCTCAATACAAGGTCTAGGTCACACTTTCGAATTTTCTCAATTACTATGAATGTAATTGGCATTCCATTTTGCCATTCATCGAACACCATCATGGTGTACAAAGGGTATTAGACAAACATAGAAAACATCTTCAAATTAATTAGTATGAATGCACATTTGTATTCCATGAAAATGAAATTTGTGTTATAGAAAGACAATGTGTTGGAACCAAGAAAATGGAGGATGATGACAACCTTAGTTTGATTCATTCCAAATGTAGCATCAAATGAAAGGCAACTCGCATGTCCAAATTTTGCCATCATTTCTGATTGCCAAGTGGTTTGAATCCCTAATGTGAAAGGGGTTTCATCCTACTATAGTAAATTGAGATCCAAAGGGGCATGTTAAAAATAAAAGAACACTAATTCCAAGTTTTTTAGAACCCACATTCTCACATTAATTGGGTCCTTAAGATGTTTTGCCATAATTTGTCAGCCCTTTGTTGGCAAGGTTTTTAACATCTGATGGTAGGACAAATGTGTCATTGGTGATAGGCTCATTTTGTAGTGCTTATTCCTTGACATATGATTTATGATGTGTCATGACTTGAACAGGGGACAACCTTTGTTTTATAAGTTGCATGAGGTGTGCTTTCATGGCATTAGATATTTGTGAACCCAACGCATGTTGGTAAACAATCACAAATGTCCCATGGCAAACCACTCCTTTGTTTGTATGTTCCGCATGGAGGTAGATCAATTGACATAAGATGTGGTTCAGATATGGTTGTTTTGTAATGAAAGACTTTTGACACCCACACTTAATTGACATCCCAAACATCATCTTCCCTATCCTTGTGTTATGCCTTAACAACCGGGTGGATTCAAGGATCTCCATCAATGATTTCTTTCCCTCTCTTCTCCTGGATGCATCATTGACCTTCCTTAACTTCCATTTTTGTTGCCTAGATAGTAGAAGCTTCTACATGTCCTCTTGAAGAACATGGGTTCTATCTTTTAGTTTGAAGTTACAATAAAACCTACAAACATAACAACAGTTATGGAGTGATAATTGCCTTAGACATTTTTCAAATTATAAAATTGTCATAAAATTCATCATATTGTGGTATTTAGATAAAAAATTAAATAGAAATGTATAAAATGACTCAATACATTGAGCATCCATAAAATGATAACATTGGAGTGAAATGGATGAACTGTGCATTTTATAATTTGCACCTATAAACAAGAGTAGCATAATTTGCTCTTGGGTGTGTCAATGTGAATTGGGCAAATGACCTAATATGGTCTTTTGTTCTTGTAAACTTGCAAAGGAAATCTAGATTGTTTGCTCCCCTTCAACAAAATCTTCTAGTTGACTCCATGGTATCACTATAATTTTAGGTTCCCTATACAAACTATGAAAACAAACTTGATTGACCAAAAATATGGCCATTTGTGAGATGTGGCAACTACATGAAATCATTTTTTTCAAAAGGTCCAAAAGGAGGATCTTGAAATGTGGCCTTCAATTTATGGAAAAGGTCCCTTTTCCTTGAAGGAACAACATATTTTTGGACATCTTTTGTGATTGTTGGATCATCCACTAATACATTGTACTCTAGGCTTGACATTATTTCGAGGATCCCAAGACCATCCAAGTTAACAATGGAATTTGGGCTTGCCATGGATTAAATTCAAACCAAAACCTCTAATGAATGTGGGTATCATAAAATAAAATTGATACATGTTTGAATTACATAACCTTTAATTGGAAATGTGGTGTGCATATGGTATTATTGTTTGCAATTTTCATGCAAGTTGCATGGAAAAAAAAACATCGTCTACACATTGAAATTTGAACAATAGAAGGAAGGTTCTTCTAAAAGAGGTAATTTGAATTCTAACAAATGGTTTGTAGAGGGAAATGTAACAAAAAACAATTACAATGTTAAAAATTTAGGGACAAATGTAGCTCAAATTACATTCACATTGTAAGCAACTAATCAACAATGGTTTCTTGTACTTCATTCTTAACTATTTTGAATATATAGATTTGCTTGGAGCTTATATGTACACAAGATGACAATAGATGTGAAAAATAAATGTCTTTGTAAAACACATTGACCTTTCCCAGAGCTTAGATATGTTGATTGGGTGCAAGCAAGATATTTTGTACATACTTGTTACCTTGTTTTCTACTTGAAAACATGAAAAAAAAAACTTCAAACTTTTAACTTTTTTTTAGCATTTCAAAACAAATGATTTTTATTTATTTTTTCACGGGCATTTCTAGCCTCTCTCTAGCTTCTAAAAGCAATTTGCGTCATATGATTTGGACTTGAAAAAGTACCCCAAAAGTATCCCCCATTTTTTAGGGGTTGGGGATGATTTTAATTATGAAAACAAACTTGATTGACCAAAAATATATATATTAGAATGTTCACCACATCAATATTGAGGTGCTTGAAAAAAAAACCAAATACTTGTAAAAGCATTTCACCTACTTTTAAGTACTTGAACTTTATTTTTCAAACTACCACAAATTTTAGGTCCAATTCAAGTACTTGCAAATAGTTTTAAAAGACATGATTATAACAATTTAACTTTTGAAGTCCATGCAAACAAGAGTTAAGAAATAATGTACCCATAAAACATATATTATCCCCATAAAATCATCTACTTGTTAGTCCTTTTCTTTAGGGACCCTAATATTTTGTTGCTTACAATATTTTTTGTGTATACTTTACCATGCTTTCACTCAACCCTAATCAATGAACTATGAAGCAATACATGGAAATATGACAATTTTGACCAAAATGTAATAGATCTTATATAACACATTAAACTTTTGTAGGTACATGGCAAGAGACAACTTCCAAAGAAAATTTTTGGACCTTCCAAAACACCTAGAACTTTTGCAAAGCTCAAAAACATCGACCTAAATTTTGTTTAGACTAAAAGAACACATTATAATCTTGCAATGCTAAAAAATAACGAATACAAATGTGTTAAGAGTGAAGCTATTCATGGAGGAATAAACCTCAAATGCGCTAAAAAATAGTAAAAAGCTAGTGGTGTAAAGGGCTACTTCAATTTGTGGTGTTTGGTGTGCCATGAAGCTTATCTATCTACATCTAAAATTAAATAGATTTCAAACACCATTTTTTGCTTTAGATTACAAAGGTTCTTGCTTGTGGGATGCAAACATGGAATTTATCCTTCTACATCTAAAACAAGGAAAATTTCAAACATGATTTGTGAGTGCCATTTCTTACAGAATACATACTTTGTTGCAAAGCACAGATCATGTTAATGGCGTTGCAATTGACAAGATCGATGAAGTGAGGTTCAACAATGAATGTGAAATGAATGTCAACAGTGGTTTGCATGGGTCGATAGAGGATGAAAATTGGTGGGCCCATTTAATGACATGGAGAAGGTGAAGGTGGGGTCAAATGGTGGGGCTTGCTTTGGACATGGAAGGTGTGAAAGTGGTCACGTGGTGGGGCATGGACATTGAAACAATGCCAAATAGAGTTCGTTAAGGGGTATTTAGTGCCTCGCCTAATCTATTATCTAACAACCTACCATCATCACCTACCTACTTCCTATTGGCGTTCCTATCCTCCTTTCCCCTCTCCTCCATCTTTTGTTTTCAAACCTCCACACCACCATCATCAAGTTCAAAGTAAATTTTCATTATTATTATTATTATTATTATTATTCCATCCATGTTTTTTATGGGCACCATAGGGATGGTAGACACATTGGTTTTTTTTGTAATTGGGAAAAAGAAAATAAATAAATAAATTGTCATCATCACATTATTCGCTTGACCAATGCAACAATGGTAGTTGCATTACCATCCTTCTTTGTTTTTTCTAATATTCTTGAAGTTTAATGATGGCAAGTAAGCAACACAACAATGGTAGTCGCAGTGCTATCGGTGCTTTGTTATTTTTTAAGTTGTTGGCAAGAAAGCAACAAGGGTAGCATAACAATGGTACTACAACTACCATCATTTTTATTAAAAAAATTGTGATAACAATGAAGCAATGACAACCACAATATCAATTCTTTTTTTAAGTTACTTGATAGTAACAAAATTACCCTCATTTTCCTCTTGTCCAAGTTACAAGTAAATAACACAATTTCATTTCATTCATAGAATAATTTCTCTATTTGCACATATTATTTTTGGGCTGAATCTTTGTCATTTAAAAAAAAAAAACATGCATTGAGTTTAGTGTTTAGAATTAGGATTAGGGTTTAAATTTTTATGATCCATCTCTAAAATTGCAAATTTAAGGTGTTTTTGCATACCTTTATTTTTTTTTGGAATAGGATGTTACTTTGCAAGAAGTTGAAACAATGTGAAGGTGTTCCATTTATTGAAGAATCACACATTCCATTAATCAAAGAAGTAATTGTTGAAGCTACGAATGGGTCAATTACAATTTTCGCAAAGGAGCCAATGAAGGTTGCAACAAATGAGGCAATATTGTTTTTGATAAAAGGAACAACCAAATAGAAATGAATCTTGTCGGGCAAGTGAACAAGATCATTAAATGCAATTAAATTCTCGTACAATATTGGAACATACTATGATATATGAGCACGTGCAATTGGTTGTAATTTTCATCCCTCCCCTAGGTGACCACCAAAGCTATATTTATGTTAATTCCATGTTCCATCGTTCCTTTTCATGTGAACTTTGAAGGGCAAATGGAGATTTTTTTTACCCAAATTTAGGTTACAATACCTAAATGGTTTGGATTTTTTTAATAAATTTTGTTGTGATAGTACCCTCATGCACCCATATTTAAGCTAGGCATTAATATGCATGCAATACCTTATTTTATTATGGAGATACCATCACCCTTTATGGTATTATTGTCATCATTTATGAAAATATCATCACCTTTAATGGAAAACCCTCATCTTGGGGTTTTTTTTTTTTTTTTTGTTTTATAAAAGCAAAATGGGTTATTT
>Ga0209611_10001064_pt1 | contig 45436 bp, 31 predicted proteins | sample S1TSphgellanicum_3_FD_187693 | JGI IMG/M metagenome (GOLD analysis project Ga0209611, IMG submission 187693) | Host-associated microbial communities from peat moss isolated from Minnesota, USA - S1T2_Fc - Sphagnum magellanicum MG (SPAdes) (version 2) | ecosystem: Host-associated > Plants > Peat...
GGACCTTTAGTTTATAGTGTACTGCCGCCCTGCCGACCGGTGGTCGCATTTTCAGCCAATGAAAAGTGTGGAAAAAAAGTCCTGAAATTCGTTTTGTAGGTACCAAATTGTGGAATTTGCTACGATGAATTAATTTTTTTTAAAGTCCTAAAATTTTCCAATAAAAATAATCATTTGCACCAATTGTGGAATTTGCTAACAATTTTTTTTAAAAAAAGTCCTAAGAATTTGCTATAATGATTTTTTTTTTTGAAGTCCTAAAATTCCAAATGCAGAAAAATCATTGATACCACCAATTGTGGAATTTGCTACAATGAAATAAATAAAATTAATTCCTAAGAATTCCAATATCAAAGACTTGTTCTCACCAATTATGGAATTTGCTAGAATTGGTTTTTTATAATTAAAAAAAAGTCATAGAATTCCAAATGTAGACTTTTAAAAAAAAAATTTACCAATTGTGGAATTTGCTACATTGAAAAAAAACCCCACCAGATTTTTATATGTGGTTCAAGTAGGTAGCCAAAAAGATATAATGATATTTGTTTTTTTTTTTGCTTTCATGTTTTGTTAGTAGCCAAATTTCGCCCTATGAGCTTATGGATGATCGCCACCTCGGCTAAATCACAAAATTGAAAATAATAATAATAATAATAATAATAACGGGTTGGTTCAAATAGAAATTTCTGTCCCATGCATGTGAATTCCATACCCTAGCGATGTACGTACCAGAGTATGCAGATTTCTAGGGTTTCGGTTTTTTTTTGTTCCCCCGTTCACTTTCTTTAAGGATTTTGCTTTGTTCTCGACTGTCTAAATGCTCGCGGGATTCGCATCGTCATCGCTTGTTTGTGGTTTGTTGCATCGAGAGGTGGGAGCCGTGGAGCAAGCGCGGTAGAGGAGTTTTTCTTCTCTGCCACCCACTCTCTGTTTTAAAAATTTTTTTTTTAAAAAATAAATTTCCCCCTCGGGGTATTTTTTGGGTGGTGTGGATTGCGTGAGATGAGATGGGGGACGCGCGCCAGATAGAGATGTTGAGGGCTAAGGTGGTGGCGTCCATGCCTCTGCGGAAGTCGCAGCAACAGACGACTCTCGTGGCCCTGGAGGAGCGAGAAGAGGGCGAGCTGTCAGCCGAGGATGATGAACCCATGGTGCTCCTGATACTACTCTCTTCTTTTCTTCTTCTTCTTCTTCGTGCTTTTACCTGCGATTTCTTTCTTCCACCTCGTCGCCTCTTTTCCCCGTGATTTATCACTTCTTTGATGCATGCTGAATCGACTTTGATGCAGCTGAGTCGAGTAGGGAATGACGTGGGCGATCTGTTGTCTTTTGTGTATCGAATCTGTGAGACTCAATTTTGAACTGACTTAGCTGTGGCAGAGTTCGTTGGCAGCCCGATTGGCCATTTTCATGGGCTACATTGTTGGTGTGTCCATCGAGAATTATTGTCCTTTCTGGAGTGACTGCAGCTGATTAGCAGTCCTGAGGAGGAGCGGAATGGAAGTTTACAGTGATCAGTCTTTCGGTTTCTCTGACACAATTTCTGTCTCATTCTCTGTGGCTTAGAAACGTCTCAGTGCTTTTGCAATCCTGTGCCATATTTAGGGTTTCTGAGCTAAATCTTTTGCAACCCTAAGCCATATTTAGGGTTTTCTGAGCTAAATCTATGAAAGCTGAAGTCAATCTACTTTGCTCTCTCTGTATGCTGTGGATTATTGACAGAGTTTTAGATGCATGCACACTGGTTTCCCACTGGGGATGCTGCCATGGGAGACAAGAGCCCTTAGATGACATTGAAACATGACCATCAACAGGAGGTGGTTGCAGGCAGTGTTTCTGATGTTTTGTACTCTTGCTGGTTGGTGGCAATTAGGGCATATATGCTGCAGCAGTACCCCGAAAGAGTGTGCCCAACCTAGAAGCACGTGCCTCTAGGAAGGAGAAGCCTGTTATTTCTGCAGCTATCAAGGCAGAAGCTGCACAGCCAATGACACAAGTATCACTTGTAAACAAATCACAGCTGCTCAATGTGTTTAGTGCACCAGCTCCTCCTTTGGCCTCACTTCAGGGACCTATGCAGGGTACGTTGAGTTGGCTATGAATCTGCAAAGGTGATCCTGTGTGCATTTCATTTTGACATTGTTGATGGAACGGGGATCCTGCATATAGATTGCTGTGCTTGTGTGTGCTATATGGCTGAAGTGGAGAGCTTGCTGCTTTTCTGTGCAGTGCGAAGTCCAGAGATAGCATCAGGACCCAAGTTAAAAGTGGAGGTAAGGGCAAATCTATTGGTTTGAATGGCTTCTAGACACTATAATTTGCCTTTGTTATCTCAAGGGTTCTTAACTTCTTGGAAAACTTGATATCCATGTGGCAGCTAACAAGCAGTTGCAGGATGTAGATTCCGAGGCTAATATCTTTGGACAATGCTACTGTGCAGTTTTTGCCTACAGACATAGGCTTAGCAAAGCATCAAGGAGCTCATGTGCAAATTCAGGGAAATTCTTTCCGAGGCCAGCTGAATTTGTCAGTGAATAAGATAACCGAAGCTGCACCAGCTGGATTGGGACAATCAGAGTTACCTGTTCTTGACCATCCTGTCACACATGACAGAAAGAGAGGCAGAAGTAGAGAAGCCATCATGGTGCCTGTAACACAGACCAAGGCTGTTGCGTCCTGGGTTGCATCTCCTTTAGTAGGTGCCATTGCCTCCTCTTCAGGTACATTTACAGTGTCTGCACCTTGTTTGCACTCTCTTGGTGAAGTTTGCCAGACTCGGTACAAAGCAATAGTATGTAGTGGCCCTTGATAATTTCCATTGTGTTCTTCAAGTTGAATCTGAGTGCTAAGACCTTGATGATTCATGTGATATATGTGTGTGCTTATGGAAGAGCAAGGATGAGGTCTTGACTTAAGTCTGGTTTATGTAGGCCTTCATTCGTCACAGGTTGCACCTGCATCTGTGAGTGGGGTGCGCAGTGAAGTGGACTCTTTCCTTGCAAGTTTGCACCTTCCTGTTGTGCCTGCATCTTCCACCCCATTTGCTGAGGAGAAGTTTGTAATAAAATTTGACAGTGACAGTGACAGTGAAGGGGAGCAGCAGGGGAATAGGAGCACCCATGGCCAATTTAGTGGGCATCAAAACATAGGTCTCCCAAGCCAGAGTCCTGCAGACATGAGATCTGAAATTGATCGAATGAAAAAGCAGATAGCTGTTATGGAACGAAACAAAGGCAAAGCCAACAGCAACAGCCACCTGACCTCGCAGTCTACCTCTCTGTCCAAGGTTACGGGTTCTCGCACTGGGATGGTGGATCTACAGAGTCTGCGCCAACAAATAGCAGCCAAGGAGAACGAGTTGCTAGAGCGTCGCCAACGCCTGGCTGTCCCAACCCCTCGCTTGCCAGTAGGGAAGGTCCTGGAACATCAAAATGCAGATATTGCCAAAGTAGGGGATGGACAAACAAGATTAGGTGTGGCAGTCCAGATGACTCATGTGGAGAAGACTGGTCAAAACACTTTTGCTCAAGAAATGGACCTTGGTTCTAGGCCAAGCCTGTCAGGGTCTACAGTCCTCACTGAAGCAAGAGATGTTGAGAGCAATGTTGCGCTGACATTCCCAAAGTCTGGGGTGACTCTGCCTTTGAAGAGGTCAGCTTCAGATGTGGATCTCTCTGGGGAACAGCACAAGCTTCGTAAAGTGGAGTTACCATCTGAGAGGCAGCCACAACAGTTGGTGTCCGGAGCACAGAGTTCTCTTGCACAGCAACATGGTATACCGACCACTAACAACAAAACAAGGAAAGTAGGTGTTGACTCTGTTTCATCAGCTTGGGCAGATGGGCATGCAATCTTAAAGCATAAACTTGAAGATGGTCATTTTCCAGTTCATACCCAAACAGCAATCCCCATCACAAAAAAATCTCAAAAACTGTCTATGAGGGCAGATTTGTCACAGCAGGTTTTTAAATTTTCAACTGCACCTGCTGAAGGCACAATATTACCGTTGGTTTCTCAGGGACCACCAGATTCTAGTGTAGTTATAAGCTCTACAGAGCACACTGTACGGGCTTCTGTAGAGCAAGGCTCCAGAACAGCATCTGTGGTCAGGCACCCAGATTCTGGTTTGAGTAACAAGGATGGAGTTCTACTGAAGAATGCCCAATCCATGTGCTCAAATTCTTCTGGGTTGCAGGTTGTTGGGTTTACCATGTCCGGGGTTTTACCAGTGCCACAAGAAAGTGAATGTGAGCATGCCTTAGGTTTGAAAGATGAAAATCCATCTTCAACTTCTCATCAAACAAATGTTCTTGTGTCAGACGCTTCAGCACAACCTGCCATCTCTTCAATTGGCACCTTAGTTGAGCTTTCTGCTGGAAATTCTGTTGAGACTCTCATTCATGTGGCACAATCAAAACAAGCACATTCTGCTCCAAGTTCTGTGGTGCTGAACAAACCCACTTCTTCCTCCCCTTTAAGGAGTATTGTCCCCAGCTTCAGTGTCAAGAGTTCAATCTTTTCTCCTATCACTACTGTAACACAAAGTAGTTATGATACAGCAACATCTATAAACCCACCAGGTTATGCTCTGTGGCCACCTTTGCCCCAACTTCAGGCTGGAACAAGTCAACTAGAACCATCAGGTATGCATGGTCCCATCTGGAGTATAGACCCTGGAGGAGAGAATAGGATGCAGTTGTTGCGGACGATGCAAGAGGAGGAAGAGGCTGTGGATAAAGCCCTTGAGGAAGCACAGCTGCGCAGACGACAATGTGAAGTGAGTGAGCGGGATGCACGGCGTCTTTACCAGGATGCACAGAGTGCACTGGCCTCAGCTAATGCACTTTGTGATGCACTTCTGCATCAGCGCAAGCTGCTCAATGCCCAGCTTCGAGCTGCAGAACTTCATATGCTACAACCACCTCCCTTTGCAATGCCCACTGACAGACGACTATCTTATGATCGTCATCCACAGCTCACTGAACCTGTGAAATTTCCATCAGCTGCATGGACAAATCAACAACAGTTACAAGGAGGAATGGCTTTTGGGTCTAGAGTGCATGTTAGGGGTAATCAGAGACAGGTAACACTTATGGAGGACGAGGGTCAAGCAACCACCACATCTCCACTTGAGAATTTCCAAACTATGGGGTCACAGATGAGTGTGGCTGCTGGTGTTCTGAAGGCAAACCTTGAGAGCCCCTTTTCAAAGCGGTCTTCAGACCATACTCCTGCAGGGCGTCTGTTGGAACTTCAGATGGGTGCTGACACTGTTGGAAACCAGAAAGTTCATCGCAATCTGGATGTCTACCCAGTGCAGAACGTTGAGCACAGCCATAATGTGCAATCTCATGAAATGACTGATTTGAGTCTTGACTGTTGGAAGGGATCTGCAGCAGTCAATGCGAGTGATGATGCTTCTCCTGTACATACAGTAGTGAAGGATAGTAAGGCCATTCAGGTCAGAAGGCTTTCTGCTGCAGTTTTGGAGGGCTCATGTGGAGATTCTGGAACAAATGGTTTGGAAGGCTGTTTTAGACCTGAGAAGAGTGATCTCCAGCATCTCACTCAGAATGGTGGGAATATTAGCACACATATTGAGAAATTGCCTGATGATAGGAGTCAGAAACCTGTGATGCTTAGTATGGGGATGGAGAAAATAGACCCAGATGAGATTGGTGCTGCCCCTAACTCCAAAGTAGAAACAGTCCAAGGCTTGGGTTTTGACAATCAGCCTACATATGAGGAACAGTTGCAATCATCAGACAGGGAGCAAAAAAGTGCAGCAAGTGATGTGGACAAACATATTTTTGCAAGTTTAAGTGTGCATTCTGCAGGGAAGGAGTGTCCTATGAACAAGGAGAAGTTGAGTACGTCAGAGATCATGTGCACAAGTTTGGGGGAAGAGTCACAGACAATTATGGAAAGGCCTGACAGTGACATACTGCACCTGCATGCTGCTGAGAGGACAATTACACCACTACAGAAGGACACAATCGGTCTGGCCCCAGGTCATCACTTTGCCGAAACAGATGGTATTGGTTTGAGAATGATGTTGCAGCATGGAAGTACAGGAATTCCTGCAGGAGATGAAGCCATGATGATGGCTTCATCCCCTTCAGTGAGGCTCACTGCAGTTTGTGATACTGATGAAGACCAGATAGATGCTAGACATTCTAGAGTTGAGGTTTGCTTTCCAGTAGAATGTCTAGAAAGTGTGGTAGATGGGCACAATGTTGATGATTGTGAACAAACCATCATGGTGAGAAGGGCTGGTTCTGATGGTGAATGCACTATGTATGTTGAGGATGATCAACACACAAATGAGAAAGGTATGTTCTTAAGCATACTTCTAAAGATTGGCCAATAATGCTGAGATTTGTGTTATCCTTTTTGAACTTGTGTTTACTCTACTGTTGGTAACTGCAGCTCAAGAAGAGCCTGTTTCTCTCATATTTGAGGATGCAACCATGCCAGGAACACAGGACAGTCAAAGTAACAATGACAGGGATGGCCATGATGATGACCTATCAACTGAAATTATGCCAAGTTTGGTGAAGTCCAGACCTGAAATCACTGGGTTAAGAGCTTTGGCAGATGATCATGTAAACAATGATCTCCTTCCAGAGAAAGATGCTCATGTGCAAGGAGACTCTTTTGTAGAGTTCACAAATGCAGGGCGTTTGATGTCCTCAGACTCCCTGGTGCTTAGGAAGGAGGCTGCTGCTGTGCAACAAGATGTATGTGAAACTGCACCTGGTACCCCCAAAGTGTCCCAGGTAAAAAATGACAAGGAAAAGATGCATGGGTTGAACCAAAAGTTTAGTCCTGGAAAAGTGGAAGGACATGGATTTGAAAGAGAGCAAGAATCTGGAAGGGGAGACAAGGGTATGCAGGTTCAGAAAGGATCAGTAATGGAGGCTGTTACAGAAAGCAGAGCCAGGTTTCGAGGTCCTGTCAACTCTATGGTTGCCAATGGAGAACCCTTTCTTGAAGGAGTGGAAGTACGAATCATCAAGAATGAAGCTTTCTTTATTGGGGATGAGCAGCTACCAAGTTCTGTACTCTATGGAATCTCTTGCTTGTGTCTTGAAAAACCATCTGAAGAGCATTTTGAATGGATTGGTACCAGCCTGACCACTTCCATGTCATTAGGAAAGTATGAGAGCCCTCTGAGTATGTTCCGCTCGTACAGGTTATCTTCTCAATTTGGATTGGCATGGCACTACAGTGTAGAGTCCAAAACATGGAGCCATGGCATTGACATCTGGAAACCACTGTGTAAGTTTGAACACCGTGGCAAGTGCAACAATGATGCATGCCTTGGGCAGCATGTAGCAGATTACACACTAGACCACACTGGTCTTCTGTCTCAGTTGCAGAGGTATGTGGATCTTGACAACCAGCTGGGAGACGATGAGATGTCTGCAAGAACACTTGAGGCAGCTATTTCTGCTATTGTGGACAAAGGTCAAACTTTTGCCATCCCAGCTAAGAGCAAGGTTGCACCTATCACGAAGTCCTTTCTTAAGGACCAGTTATGGAACAGGGAATTATCAGTGCCCATATACCAGATTGGTCCAAATATTATGAGGCCAGATCAAATGGATCTCTGTCGCAGAGTGAGGTGTCTCTTGAGGTTCCAACCAAAAGTTGTCTCCTTCTCTTCTTCTTTACTATCACCAGCTCTTTGCAGGTCATTGCTTCCAGATGTGCCTTGCTTGCTTACAGCAACAGTAGAGGACAGCAGTATCACACATGCAGCAGAGGAGAGCAGGCGGTACATAGGAGATGCTGGTTATTCACAAGAAGTTGCAGAGGTACATACTTGAAGATTATTGTATTTCACATTTGGGGTTTTCTATCACCGTGCAGAAGCAAGATTCAGGACAACAATGATGCCATTGTTGCAAGTTCTGGACTCATTACCCTAGATGGTTTTGGAATTTTGTGGGTGATAGCAGGAGCATGTATTGAAATATCCTGCGGACATTGAAGCATGGCTGGAGCTTGCACTGACAGTCATTGACTATGACCTCAGTTGTCAGGACATGGATGCATACAAAGAAGTGAGTTCAAAGGAGAGGGAGCAATGGATGGTCAAGGTTTCTGGGGTGGATGCTGATGATCTTGGGTTGTTGTCTTGGGTATGCTTACCTGTAGTATGAAGAAGGGAGTAATGTGGGGTTGTGGGGATGGTGGGAACAGGCTCTTTACATTCTTTCACGAGCTTTAGAGGCCAATCCTACTGTTGTTGTGCTATGGGTGGTATACATTGGCTTATTCTACAACAAAGAAAGCAACATTGGCACTGATGACATGTTTCATCATGCGGTAGTTGTCTCCATGCCATAATCAAGGATTACATGTTGAACCAATTTCTCTTTTTTTTGTTCACCTACAATTAGGGCAACACTATTGACATTTCTCAAGTTTATGTTTCCATTCATCTGTGCTGCATTCACTAAGGTTCATTGTAGATGGCAATCAAAGTTTGCATGAAGATACAAACAAAGATTTCTTTTGATTGCTTTGCTGCCACAGTTGGTAGAAAGGAGATGCTGGATGGTAGACTGTTACTGTGTGTAATTTTACAAAGAATATGCCAATTCCTGTGGTGTGCAGGTGGGTTTCAATCCAAACTCTTACGAACTTTGGCTCTTGTTCATTCATAGTAGGCCAAAGCTTGGAGATTGCTTGGATGCATACAAGCTAGCATTGCAGAGTCTGTGCTCTTTGGAGGAGAATGATCAAGAGGAACAGAGTGCTTGCTTGCTGGACTTGGCCCTGCAGATGCTCAACTGCATGTGTGTTTCATCACAAACATCTCTGCTGCATGGTTGGGTGGATGCACTTGCTGACCCCAAAGTTAGTAACAGGGGACTACTGGCCTTTCTCACACCAAATGACTCCTGTGTCCTGTGGGTGGGGTGTGCCTATGCTGTGGCTTTTGGTGAGCTGCCCCATGAGTTTGTACGACGCTTCGGATGCAATCAGCTGTTGCCATTTGAGTTAAACTGGGATAGACGCTCAGAAGTGCAAGAGGGTTCTGGTGCTCGTGTTATTAAATTGCTAAACGCAGGCATGAACTGCCTGGTAGGTACTGCACATCAGCGAAGCCAACATGCTTTGGCAGTGAATCACGTGCAGTCCCTGGCTTTGTACCATGGGCTTAATCAAGCTCTGATGACGGCCCACCAGCTGTGGGAAATGCATCCCAGCTGTGTGGAACTGGTGCTCCTTGTGGCACGTATGGAGGGGAAGACAGGTGGGGTAGCTATATTTGAGAAAGCTTTACAGCACTGGCCCCATCACCAAGTTGGCCTGCAACAGCTGTGGAATCAATATGCTGTGCATGTCCTGCAGTGGGGAGGCAAGAGTTTGGCCCTGCGTGTATTGTACCAGTGTGCTTCTAGAGCAACTGCAGTTAATGTCTCTGCATCCTGGGAGCTGAGGCAAGACAGCAAGGTTAGGGATGCTTTAGAATTTATTGCAGAGAACAATATGTCCAATGGCAGCTTTGGTTCAATAGGTTGTGATGCAGTGTTTGCATGGCTAAATCTGGCTCTTTTTGAGGTGCTTAGTGGGGATAGGGGACGTGCACAAGCAGCAGTAGAGAGAAGCATGAAGGCAGCAATCAGTAGTGAAGATGTACGGCACTGCTGGAGAGAAATGGCTGCTTTGACTGTTCTTGGTGATGTTGACAATGTTAGGCAACCCAATCATGTCCTTGACCTCCTAGACAGATGCTATGTAGAAACTGATGTGCTCTGGAAGTTAACGCCTCTCTCAAGCAGAGTGTCAAAGAACATCTCAAAGCATCGCCTACGATCTTTTATTGAATTTCTCCTAGGTCCTTCACCCGTAGACTACTCAGTTGTAAACAGTTTTGTCCACACATTCATAGCCAAGGGACTTAGGTTGGGAAAACTTACCAGCAGACTGGTTGAGGGAGTACTTGCAGTGATGCCAGGCAACGTAGAAGTAGTGTTGCCTTTATGTAGACTGCTTAGACATGAGCCGACTAGTATTCAGGAACTTGCTGCTGTGATCTGGGCAAGCTCAATCATCTTGAGCACCTTGTTACAAGCCTGTCCGCAAGCCCCTGAACGAGACTGGGTGGAGGCTGGGCAGTTATTAGCCCATCTTGGGGACAAAAGTTCCCTTGAAGAGTTTTACCAACATGCTCTTGTTGTGTATCCATTCTCAGCTGCCCTCCAATGCAGCCTGTTGGAACTTCAACAGTCACATGTAGACAGGACGGTTGCAGTTGAGGACACATTGCTTGAAGGCCTGCCAATCTGCTGAAAAGCCTGCTATTTTATAGACAATGGGACCTCCTCTGTTGACCTGTGCTAAGGGAGGAACTTCGAGTAGGCAACAAACACCTTGGAGCAGGGAGCAATGATACAGTCTGAGGAGAGCTGCATCCAGCTTGTCTTCAACAACGCATTGGAATTGAACTGTGGTGTCTGTATGGCAGCTTTCCAGTGCATCAGTTCATGTGTGTTTGTGTGGAGTTGTTATGTGCACAGCTGAATTGTTGCAATTTGCCAATTGGTGATGGTTCAGTTCCCAATGTCATTTATGCACATTTTTGGACTTGTCATCTTTGCCTCTGAATTATGCAGATCTGTTGGATTTGAATGTTGTGTATATTCAGATGCCACCACCAGAATTGAGTACCATATCCAGGTGGGCTGTGGATGCCTTTGCAATTCTGGGTAATGTTGCTGGCATCCAACAATAGTCTTTTCTCTGTTAAATCTGAGGTGGTCATATTTGTGGTTTTTTTGGGTTTTTTGCAGGTGAGTTTGAGGAGCTCGTGTGTCCATGATTGCCTTTTCTACCAAACGGTACCCATGTGTCCTTCCTTTTAACTCAAGTATCCTTTGTAGCTGATACTTTTGTATTTCTGATTGGAGCTTGTTGAGCCACTTTTGCTTCACTCATTTTTTATGACATCATGTCTGATATTGTGTGAACTTGGTGGGGCTGTAGTCCTGAACTTATGACTTTGCAGTAGTATGTAAAGTGGCTGAACAGATTTTTGGATTAGTCGCTAGAAGAACCATTGCTAATGCATGGTTGACAGGGAAATGCAGGTGCTTCTAGTACAAAATTGTTGCTTGTACATAGGGGTTATTAACTTCCTCTGTTCCTGGACCCCTCTTGTTTTTGTTTCAGTCAGATAGAAGTGGTGTACGAGTCCATCCTCTTCGCCATTCCTGCACATGGTGTTTCATCTGTTACAATTAGTTGAACAAGTGCTATTGCATGATTTTCAGATTCACAAGACATATCATGGAGAGAAGATTTGACCACATTGGTAGGTTTTAGCAATACAGGTGGTTTAGGTTGTTAACAGAATTTTCTTGTGGGGACAAATCCTTTGCCATCTACCCCTCTTGAAGCTACTCATTTTGAGGCACAATGGGGAGAGCATGAACAGGATTCGGTGTTCTAGAATTGTAAACAAGCATGACAATGAAGAAAATATTTGGTTCTCAAAAGTTGCAATTGTATTGATTAGGAATTAATTATTTCACCTTCAAAGTGTTGTTATGGAGTTTTCCTTTTGCGAAGTGACCACTTGCAGTGGAATGCATTATGAGGTGTTTAACAGTGGTCTCAGGGAGCAATATTACTTGAACAATATTACTTTTACACAATTGGCATGAAGAAATACTTACACCAAGATATGCATGATGGATATTCAGAGAATGAAATAGCCAAAATGATCGCAACAGACTATCCAGATGTTTGCAATGTTGTTGGCAATGTGTTAGCTCAGTTTAACAGGATTTGGTGTGAGAGCAATGACATTGTAGGGTCACAGTATCTTTGCACCAGACACATTTATTTCCCACATGCTCATGTAGAGGAAGCACCATTTTGAATCTGTGTTCTCTCCCATGAGCAAGTTCACCATAGCATACCTTAGCAGCCACCCTCACCTTATTTTGTAAGAGAAACTTGCACCAACCCTTCAAGACATTTCAGTTTGTGTCCAAAAACAATAAGGCAGCCAACAAACTTGATGTGGCATAAGAAAATTGCAATATGAAATCTAACATGCTTTCAGTCCTCCCCTAATGCTACAATGTTACCTGGAGGTAAGAAACTCAGGTCAGTTGCAAGTTCCTAATCCCAGAGTTCAAGGTCCTCACAGCAATTCCAGCTGCCCTATGAATTAGTACTTGATAGCCCAGCTGCTTTACATTGGTACCCATATCACTGTAAGACAGCAAATGTGCAATGCAAGAGAGCTATTTTGCTGCTATAATGAAATAGAACCTCAATGAAACAAGGACATGAACATTTATACTGGCTTCAAGGGTACAATCTCTTACCCATTCTTCATGCATATTGCCTTACCAAACAATTGCACAAAACACTTGCTATACGAGCTTTGCATATACATGTATATCCATCAATGCGCTTCCAACAACTTTCTCACAAGTTGTTTGAGTGGGTCACAAACACACTCAAACAACTGAAACTCTAGTACATTTCCAACCCTCTGGAGCTTTTCCATTTAAATTGGAATAAGTGCTTGTCTGACATATATGTCTTATGGAGCTATTCACTAGGTGAAATTGTGAGTGAGGAGACGTACATAAATCTTGTTTAAAACAAATGTCTATCCATACATTTTTGCCTTCAACGGCTGTGCTTTCGATCCCTCCCTACACAGCTTGACCTGACAAACCTAGTAGCAAGGTTGCCTACAACTGTGTGAACATAAAATCATGAAACATGGAGATATAGATAATGCAACCCATTTGCTGAACATGATGTCACTATTGAATAGCTTAGAGATCAGTACCGCTTATGGGTGCACAAAATTGTGAGCATAAAGAGGATTACAGCTACAGCTTATTGGAGAGGAGATGGTATGCAATCATGGTAAATCTCCATTCTATCAGAAGCAAGGGGAGAGAGACTTTGCAACAGGTGATATAATGTGTGTGTTTTCTATTGTTTCTGTTTTGACACCAGCTGATTATTAAGAGGAAATTCATGTATCCAATGCAAGTCTTATTCAAGTTTTTAGTTCAATTTTCTACACTTTTTGGGCTAAGTGATGACAACAACACTCATGCCAACAATTTGTAGTTACCCTTTGCGAAGCCCAAAACTGTTGGGAAGTGGGTTCTAGAGGGTGATTTGGTAAACCACTTGCTCAACATGGACTTGGTTATGAGAGGGATGAAACAAAACTTGTATTTGCTTGAAGTCAGGCAAATGATTCGTTATGTTATCGCTTTGCTCTTTCTGGCAGGTTTACAGAAAATCGTGAGAGATGATGGAACCATGTAACATGGTTCTATGATTAGCAAAGTGAATTTGATCCAAAGAATAGTGTAGATGGTACAACAAGGTCTCCAACTTTCAAAATTGTATCTCAAATCCTATATTGATGCAAAGCCTCTTCTCTCTAGCTAAAGCCAGCAAACAAACAAATGAGAATTGTAGTTTATACACTTTGCATTACAAATGGATTTGTTGTTTGCTACTAAATCAGTGCCCAACACTATCAAGACAAAAATGAATCACATACATGAAGCATGCACACAATATCTCATTACAAAAATACTCACATGCAAATATAGGAATCCAAGTTCAAAGCTCAAAAATAGAATGCAAAACAAAGCTTTGGCATCAAATCAACAATCTCTTGTTCTCCTATGTATTATAGAATTAGCTCCTAATGTGAAAGATGAGACTCCAAAATCATTCCTTGAGAATAAACCGCCAAACACAAAATACTTAGAACCTTGTCCACATTGACTTGGCATTCAATACAAAATAACTCTTATAGAATAGGATTGTTCTAATTAAATACTTGACAGATTATTTAGCTTTCCAATGATCAAGATGGTCAATGGAACTCTATGACATCGTGTCAAAGTTCCTTTGGGAACTTGAGGAAAATGATCAACCACTCTAAAGGTGTGTACAAATGTTGGAAGGATGCAAACCAAGATGCTTGCCAAAGGAATTCATTGGACATTCCATGGTGAGCAAATTAAGCCTTGCATGCTATTTGTGGTGACCAACCATGTTCAAAGACAAACACCAATTTTTGTGACTATTGTAGGCCTTCGTAATAGGTAAAGAGGCCACCCACATCAAGCTTAACAACACAAACTTTAAAGTTGGTTTCATTCAAGGCACATTCAACAAATAATGATTGATTTTGTAAAACTATAATCTCCAATGACACCCACACATGCCAAACAACTTGCATTTTGATAGCCAAATAATTTGTAAAAAAGGTGGGCCACAACAATAAGTATTAATATTGAGTCAATAGAAATAACAATGCAATTCATCTCCAAAGACATCTTAACAAGGTTTAATTGTCCATTCGAATTGGTTATGAACAAAATCTTGCATTTCCTCAACTCCATTGGACAAGTCAAAATACTTCCTCATCAAACACAAGAAGATCACACCACACTCAGACTAATGGTCAATTAAATTATTCTTTTAATCATGTGTGGAATATTCACCTAAACCCTATAGTAATGACAAACCCTGATTTTGGATTTTTTTTTAAACAACATTATCATAGGCATACAAGCATGCAAATAAGTATGTTGATAAGGAAACAAGGGGTGTAGTTAAAAGCTATGTGAAGCCATATAAGATCACATCTATATTTACGAAGTGAAAATTATAAATGTTTTGATTTAAGTGAATGATTGTATGTATGTCAAATATTTTTATGACTATATAAGGTATTATTTTGTTCTTAGCATTAGCTTATAATTAGAAAAAAAAACACATGTTGAATTGGATACATAAAAGTAAAAGGTTTTACATGAAGGTCTAGGTTCAAAGTTATTATATGACCCAACTTTTAAACATGTCGAAAAGAAAGTGATTGAGGGTTTAAGGGGGCTAATAATTGGTTTAAACATTATTATTCACCTATGACCATTTAAAGAATCACATGGTGAAATCAATTGTGGTTAACAACTAAATCAAAATGTCTAACATCTCCTTTCTTGTCTCTTGAACAAACCAACTTGCTATCCTAACATTCTTCTTTTTCTTTTCAAAGTTTGACCATAAATTTTAATTAATATGATACCAAAATCCATTTAAACTAATTAATTATAACAATTGTAAAGTAATTGAAATATGTGCATTGTTCCTACAACTTATGTTGAACATTAGTTAATTTTCAAGAAGGCCAACTAAAAAAGAAAAGAAAAAGAAAAAACCTAACCCTACACCACTAAAATGTCAAGGAATTGAACTCAAGTGTTAAATTATGTGCTCTCATCCCTTACTAGTTCATCCAATATACCTTATTTTCATCCAACATATTACATTACATATGTTAAATATGCAGTGATCCTCTATTATGTGATTAGCATTAGTTTAGTCATGATTTTTTAGTGTGTGATCAATTTAGCACATAAGTGTCCTTTCGTATATGAAACACCACTATGTATTTATTGTTGAAATGTTGACTAGTTCCTTACTGAATACATATCAATTTTTAACATGGTATTCAAGTGAAAAAGTTGAAAGTCTGATATGAAGGTAATACATTTAGTGAATCATTGGGCCTAGCTCAGAAAATGTGTGGATCTTAAAAATGAACATTGTTCCTTTACATCCTCCTTCCTTATTGTGAATATTCTTTTGTGGTTTTTTTTTTTTCTCTCGTTAATCAACATGGTAGAAGCACAAGGAAGTCATGGTAGTATGTCAGTTGGGGAAGCAAACAAGCTAGTAGGTATCAATAATTATTATATATGGCAACTTAGGATGAAAAATATTTTAAGGAAAAAAAATGTGTGGGATTTAATTGAAAACCATGTTCAACCTGCAAAATTTCCAACAACAATGTTGGGTACAAAATACACTAAAAAAAATGTGGAGAGAAACCTTGTTTTATATGGTATACAATAATAAACAATTTGCTTAGTTTTGTGTCAATGTTTGCAAATCTAGCATTGGCATGGGATGCATTGCACGTTGTAAGTTTGCATTAGGAAATTAATCACATCTATTCATGTTCATGAACCAACTTCATATATCAGGTAGTCAAAAGGAAGATCCATGGAATAATATGTGAGTAAAACCATGGATCTCAAGAATAAGTTGTTGGTGATTGGAAAGTAGTCCCAAATAGATTTATCTATCAACTTATACTCAATGGATTGCCCAAAAGTTATGAACGATCGTTCAAATATTGAGCAACATGGACACTATACTTACATTTGACCAACTAATAGCAAAGTTGTTAGCCAAAACAACACGTCAAGAGCAACAATCGTGCAACAACCTTTTAGCCAAGAGGCTTCATCAATGTTGGATAACTAAAAGGTCAATTGCCAAATTGAAACTACATTTGTGCACATGGTTTTCCTCAAGGAAGAAGATCACAATTTCGAGGTGCACATGGAAACATGCCAAGGCAAAATGTTCAAAGAATCATATATTACAACTACAGTTAGCCAAAGTCACATTATTGTAAAATGCACAACTTAGTCTAATTCTTCAACATAATCTAATGGAAAAAGGGTTAAGTGTTACCATTCTGCATATGCTAATGTAGTACAAAATCTCAATGTAACTCTTTCAAAGATTTGAAGCTACATTAATTCTCCTCAGTTGTGGAACATGGATAGTGGAACCATAGTTCATGTTATTGGCTCTAAAGAGAATTTGAACTAAATTGAAGAAAGTAATAACAAGAACATTAAAATTGTTGGAGGTGAAAACCACACCATCCAAGGTGTTGGCATTGCTACTATGAAAATTGACTCTTGTGAAATAAACATGACAAACATGACCAATGTTCTATATATACCGGCTCTAAAGAAAAGCTTGATATCTGTAGGAGCTATCACACGCACTAGCAACATTGTTATTTTTTCCAACATGCGTTATTGGATCTTAAATAATCTTGATAGTAGGAATCTTGTGGCTATAGGTTATAAATATCTAATTAATGCACTTTACAAATTTGAATTTCAATGCTAGATCAATAGTGGAGAAATAGGAAAAGAACTTTGGCATAGGAAATTTGGCCATCTTGGTCTTAGTCATTAGTCTAAACACAATAAAATATTATTACCAAAGATAGAAGTTGTAAAGAAGGTGTGTGAAAGCTATTTGGCCAAATGCCAACATTAAGAACAATTCCCTCAATGATTTGAGAATTGGGCATCAAAACTTCCTAAATTAATCCATTCTAATTTAATTGGACCTTTACCAACTCCATTTTTAAGTGGATCCAATTTTTTTGTGGTCTTCGTAGATAACTATTCTTGTAAATTTTAAACCTACTTTATGTGGAGTAAAGTCGAAACTTTCACCAAATTAAAAAAAATTCAAACAACAAATTGAAGGAAAAATAAACAAAAAGATAAGGATGTTCAAGTTCGATTGTGGAGGTGAATTCATGTCAACAAAATTCAATAATTATTGCAATGAACATGGAATCCAATAGCAAGTACTGACACCAGAACAAAATGGCATGGCAGAATGAAGAAATCAAACAGTGGTGGAACATGTGCGCTTGTTGGCAATTGACATTTCACTTCTTAGTTTTTTTTGGACCAGAATCATTTCAATTGTGAACCTTCTAGTCAATCGTAGCCCTACAAAAGCTAACCTAGGTGTTACTGCAAAAGAAAAATACGCAAGTAAAAAGCCTCATGTTAATCATTTTAAAATATTTGGTTGTGTTCCATACTTATATATCCCAAAAGAACAAATAAAGAACTTGAAAACAAAACAAGATGTCTATTTCTAGGCTATGATGAACATAACAATGTTTATAGATTATATGATCTAGTGAGAAAAAAAAAACCCTTAGTAGGGATGTTACTTTTGACAATTTAAAAATAGAATATCATCACCTCTTATCCATTGCTCCAATCCAAGAGGATATCCTTCCAATTTAAACTACAATCTTGACTATGGTGATGACTTTAATCATGACCCATTAACAAAATCTAGTCTCGAAACAAAAAACCCATAAGATGTCAGTCTTAAAGAATTAGGAGCTCATGACAATAACATAAATGCAATACCAATAGAACCTTTGATATGAAGCAGCCCTAATAGATCAAAAGTTGTTAATGAATACCCCAAGTTCTTGAAAGTCAGTTTCAACCCAAGAAGGACCAATCCCAACAAAGATACGATATCTAGCAAAGACCAGATCTCCATCCATAAAACTATGAGATTTCTATTAAACACTTGCCACCTAAACTATAAAGGAACCAACTTCAAATTGTGAGGCAACAACAAATGAGAGGTGTATGGAGGCAATGCACTAAGAGATTGACTCCATCAAGAAAAACTTTACATGGGAGGGTGAAAGCACATAAAGGTGGAGTACTTTCCAACATATGTGGAGTCCATACTAGTGTTAAAATAAAAGTCCATTTTACATTGTAACAAAATAAATTATATTGCACAAGTCATATGGCAAGGTTAAACAATTTTTTAAAAACTTTTTAACTTTATCAATTGTAGATAATTGTATCAAAAATTTATATTAAAAAAATGAGAAGTTGAATTATTAATTCAAATGAATAAAGGACTTTATTTTTAGAAATTATATTTCATTATATATCTCAATTTATGGTTTTCAAAATCTTTCAAAATTGTCTTCCTTTGTATCAATGACATCACATTATTTTCTATGTCAAAAAAAATCATTCAACTAAACATTTTAATAAATATAATGAGTCCATAATCATATGATATGAATTGTGATGTTAGGTTTTTGGCACTTCAAGGGTCCCATATGTTATGATAATTCAAAATTTATTCATGAAATTCATACAATATGATCATTTCACATCTTTCTATTTTTTTGGAGTTTTTTTCACATATTATTCATTTATATTTTGTTCCATGGCCCATGATTGATAATCCAACAAGTCGTGACAAGATTATGTACTCCACCTTAGTGTGCTTTCACCCAAGAGATAGTTGATAAACCACAAATAAAATTTTGATCGCTATTAAATGGATCTATAAAAAAATTTAAAGGCATTCAAGGGAGGTACAAAAATTGAAAACTAAAGTCATAGCTAGAGGATTCCATTAAACAGTAGGCATATATTACTTTGATGCATTTGCTCTTGTAGTGAAATGGTTGACCATAAGATCAATTATGTCCATAACTACAAAAAGGAAGTGGAAAGTGAAACAAATGGATGTAAAAACCATGTTTTTAAATGGAGAGTTAAATAAAAAGGTGTACATGGAGATCCCTGAAGGATTTGAAGGAACAAGGGACCCTACCAAAGTATGCAAATTAAATCAAACCTTGTACAGTTTAAAGTAGGCACCAAAAATATGGCATTTGAAGATAAATTCTTGGTTTTTGGAACAAGGCTTGATTAAAAGTAGTGTAAATCCCAACATGTATTATAAGGAAAAGGACATGAAGAGAATCATCATATTGTTGTATTTGGATGACTTGTTATTAACTACAAATGATGGAAAGGAGATCAAACAAATGCAAAAGGCGTTTATAAAAAACTTTGAAATGACTAACCTTGGGTAGTGAGACTTTACTTTAGTGTGGAATTTGAGTGCTTTCCATCATGAATATGGCTACATCAATGAACCTACATTAGAAAAATACTCAAAAAATATGCAATGAATAATTATATGCTGACAAAAATATTGATGGATCCCGGTGTGCAATTGCAAAAGAAAATGGGCACTTGAAGAGTAAATATGAAATTGTATAGATCACTAATAGGCAGTTTAATCTATGTGACCAATACGTGGTTGGACATTTGCTTTTGCGATGAGTTGTGTAAACATATGAATGAACCAAAAGAAGCCCATTTACAACTTGTCAAATAAATTATAAAGTACTTGAAAAGCACACTTGACTTTGGACTACACCTTGCATGCAAGGGAAATGAAATTTACTTTGTGTTTGCATATGCGGATTGGGGATGCGACCTAGACTCAAAACATTCAACCTCAAGAATGTTACACAAACTAGGAAATTTTATAGTGCACTAGTTAAGTAAACTACAAGATGTAAGATCTCTCTCAACCACATAAGCATAATATAAAGTATTTTTAGATGCCATAACCAACATTCTTCACTTCCAAAAGTTATTTACATTATTAAATATTAATTAATAAAAGCCTACATTTTTATATAATGATAATGAGTCATGTATTAGGTTAATTGACAATCTTATAATGCATGAGAAAACCAAACATATAAATATAAGAATGCATTTTATTCGAGAAAAAAAATTATTGGGAGAAGTAGAAGTTGACTAGGTGAAAACACACTACGGTGACCCCCTTTGGGACACTTTTGGGTTTAGTATTATAATACATATAGTATAATTGTTTTAAAAGTATGGTACATTTAATTTTGGGTATCAATTTCAATTTTTGGGCCCTATAATTATTATTTTTACAAAATTAATGTTATGTAATATTATTATTTTTAAATAATAAATTTCACTATTTACATTGAAGGATCCATGAATATATTTATAATATACATTGGTATAATAGGGCCATTGTCTCATTTTGACTACACTAACTTTAAGGCTTCATTAGTCATTAAAATAATTGATTTTAATGAAATTTAAAAAGTGGCCCATCTAGCTATGCTTGTCATATTCCATGTGAATGTGATTACTTATCAAAATTTCAATTTACCACACATTTACCACATTTTTGTTTTAAAAAATCATTTTTTGAGATGAAAAAATTTAAATTAATCACATGGTATTGAAACATGGTTTAGACTACGTGAAATGACATGGTTCAATATACCTTCAACTTTCATAAATATCAAAAGTGATATAAATTATTTTTTGAATATATTTGTGTTTTTGAGTATGTAAATATACTACATCTGTTTCCACAAATATATTCCAATCTCCCACTTTATAAAATAAAATGAAATAAATTTTTAAAAAATATCTTGCCTAGGTTATATTCTAATATAATATACAAAAATATTGTGAATTTTTTTCAAAAGTTTGAGGTGGGATACATTCAAACATGCACACCCCTGGAAAGTGGTATAATGAGACATCCCAAAGGGAGTCACCATAGTGTGCTTTCACCCAACCATGTGCACACTTCAATATAGCAAACATATATTCTTACTAAACCAATAGCTCATTCTAGGTATGGAGCCAATAAAAAAAGCTAGGTATAAAACCCTTGCTGAACACATTAAGATGTTTTGAAAAACAACTTTGCTTTTCACCATGATTTAAAGTTCTTGTGTTCTACTTCACTAAATCCTTTTACTCGTAGTTTGCACTCCTTGCATGTAACATAAATCCCTAGTTTATACCCTTTATGAACAATATAAAACTTTCCTTCTCTCTTGACAAGTAGATCACTTTTAATAATGTTTTTGTTTCACAAAGGCAAGTTCTCTTGCTAAACTTCATCATTAAGACCAATCACATGATCTTCAACAATTGCAAGAGTCTTTACAACATTAACTTCTTCGGAATTGATAGGATGATTCAAGGAGTTAGTCATACGAATAGATAATGCATCAACAAGGAATTTCCACAAGAGTTGTGCTACAATTACAAGTAACCATATGACCATTAACAATATTTCAACTCGCATACAACAAACTATATATTTTAATAGACTTCATTAAGAGTTTGTTGTATGTTGTCATATAGAAAAAATTAGGATTAAGTAAGTAAACATTCATATTGTGCTCATAGATTTAACTTGGTTGAAAAGATTGTTTGCCATCTCAGTTGGAAGAAAATGCACTTGTGACATGTTAATGTATAATGAGGTTGAGAGGAAGAGGGAATGTTAAATTATGTGTTCTCATTCCTTACTAGTTCATCCAATATACCTTATAATCATCCACCACATTATATTATAGATGTTAAATATGTAGTGATCCTCTATTATGTGATTAATGTTAGTTTAGTTGTGATCCTTTAATGTGTGATCAAAATAACACATACGTGTTTTCTCATATATGGAACATCATTGCGTATATATTGTTGAACTGTTGATTAATTCCTTATTGAATACAAATCAATTTCTAACATCAAGATTTCCCCATATAAATAACAATCCAAACCATTGAGATATCTCAATAACATGGTTAATGAATAAAAGACTTAGTGTACTTACTAATTATTATTAAACTAAGGTTGTTGAACCTTTTTGTTCAAAAAATAAATAAATTCAACAAAGATATGCCAATTTTTAGTTGTGGGTACAATAAGATCATAAAATAATATAGATGCACCAAAAATTATAGACTTAAATACTTCCCAAAAGGTTAGTCCTTTGCTACACGTGATATCAAAAATTAGCAAGGAAAATAACCTTTGAATTTGACACGTTTCCAAATAGATTATGACATTAAAGTAACTCTATTCAAAAAAACATTTGCTCAAAAAATAGTTGCCATTTAAGTTATAAACCAAGATCTAAGAAGTTTCAATGAAGGAATTGAATAATTTCACTTGTTGGGAAATTTGAATGAAATTTGAACACAATCATTATTCAACATTGAAACCAACCAAGATAAAATGAAAACAAATCAGAAAAACATGATTATCTTAAAAAATTTCAAGGTAAATGGCTTGGTTTTCATGTATATGTCTAGAAAATCTTGAAGCATCAAATGAATATGCAAGTATGATGGTTGGAGTTTTACAAATTTCACATGCCATTTTAAAGTAGATTAACACAATTTGTTGATTTGAAAAGACAATTGTCAATTTGCTAATCATTATATTTCTTTTCGTAACTAATCATAACTAATTTTTTTCATAATTAGTTATTTTTTTGTACAACATAACGTGTCAATGTCAAAATTTTCAAACAAAAAAAAAACCCACATGTTATGAGTTTCATTATCAAAGAAAATTACTTTGATTACCAATTTACCAACCATTCATTTGGCCATTATACGAAAGGTCAAATTCAAAAGAATTTGCTTTTGAAACTTGTGATAATAATGATGTTATCAATCATACTAATGTGATTTGTGCCATTGGTCCAAGTGTGAACATGACCTTAGTGATAGTGTTCAATTGTGAAAAAATTGTTTTAAAATTTAAACTAATTCTAGATTACTCAAAATTTGATATCTCTATGCCTTAGGTCTAAAAATTATGAAATTGCTTTTAAGAAATTCCAACAATATAAATAGCTTGCCCCAATTTCCCTTAAATTTTTTCCTTTAAATATTGTTGAATTGTTTTTAACAAAATTGTTCAATATTCAATATTTCTTGCAAAATATGTCAAAACACTACCAAATCCCTACTCATTGATGGTTTCCATCAATACCAATAACGCAACAAGGGGTTCCATGGTTTGGAAAATTTCAATGTGACAAAAAAACTCAACAAAAAATTTAATTACCTTCTTTAATGGATAAGTATCTATCTAACACAACAACCATGTGATCACCACCAATGTTAAAGTGCAATCACAATACAAGGAGCCAAAAACCATGTCAAATTTTTATTAAATTTGTCAAATTTTGTATAAATATTTATGCATTGCCATGTAAAAATCATGGTATTTGTGTGAAGGTACTACATGATTAATATGAGTGTTGATGAATTCATATGATATATATAGGTTTTGGTTTTTAGTAAAGGTATGTTTTTAAAAAAAACTCGAACAATAATTATTTCAAATAAGGGCAATGTTATAAGGTATTTAGTTAAAGACTCTCTTAATTTTTTTTTAAAAAATTGATATTATATTAATGTATTATCCACATTCCAAAAACATTCACAATGTAAAGGTAAGAGATGTGAAATTGAAAATTTTAGAATTCAAAGTATGTTTCATAATTTTAAAATTTCAAAAACAAATTATGGCATGCAAATGGGATGTAGTGTACATGACATAAGAGAAAAAGTTGTAGCTTATAATACAAGAAATTAAACCTCAAAATAACTTTATATTTTGATTTTCACATATATCTACTATTATTTGAAAAAATTAAAAGATTAAATTGAAGGAATAATGGATATATTTATGGAATATGTAGTATAATAAAGCCCTTTTTTTTTATAGATTTCATTAGGTTCTGGTTTGAATATATCAACCAAAAAAAGTGTAAAATGGAATTTAAAAAAATTGGCTCACCTCACATTTCGTTGTCTTTGATTTCAAAGTGGTTGTTTGTCAAAATTGTAATTTACCACATACTTATGGTTATCACTTTTTAAAAAATTCATTTGTGATATGATAATTATCAAACTTTTCACATGGCTCACAAACTTACTCTAATCATATAGAATCACAATGTTTAATAAATATTACAAATTTCATAAAAATTAATTCAATTGTATCTTGAATATTTTTTAATTTTTTAATACATTGTGACATTTTGTTTTTGCACATATATGCTTTAACATCACATCATATGAAAAAAATGTAAGTATTATGGAATTTGACTTCTTTGAGTCTTGATATACTATAATATGCAAAAACATTGCGAAAATCCTTCATAATAATGACATGGTTGAAATTCAAACATGGAACCCCTAAAAAATAGTACAATGTGACAACAATCTTGGGCCCCTTTGAATGTGTTTTCACCCCTCCACATGTTTGCTAAACACTTACTCTTCAACAAATTTGTTGTTCAAGATCTTTGATGAACACTTGTTGTTGAAGAAATATACCACAATATTATGATTGTTGAAGAAATTAACAAAAGACTTCATGTTGTCTTGGAATTCTATTGAAAGTATGTTATTGTTCAAAAAATTTGCAATTCAAGAAAATCAATTATTTAAGAAATCTACAAGAAGGTTTTATATTTGTTTCTTTACATATTTTGTTTTGCTCATCATCATGGTTGGAGATGTTTGTCCCAAATAACTCCACGTTAGTTTATGAAGGATTTGTGATTGTGCAATTTTTTTGAACAATTGTTCTTGAGTTTTTTCAACAAAAAGATAGTAACAAGAGAGGAATAATAGTGGCAAGGGGGGGGGGGAGATGAGAATGGAGGGAATTATGGGGGGAAGATGATGGAGGGGAATGAAAGGAGAACTTTTAAGAGAATTATGAGAAAAGAAATTATTAATTTATCATTGACTTAAAGCTCCCTTTTTAGGGCTAATAACATTATGTGCCATGTAGGATGGTACCTAGGATTTAATTTTAACTAACATTTTTGGTTTGAATCCAACAAAATTCTTTGCTATTTTTAACATTGAGTCAACAATAGGTGTGGGGGAGAATGTCGCAACCCCACTTTGGCCAAGTGTGGGGGTGAAGCCCAACACTTGGAAAAGTTGGAGGTTTGGAGTCCTCCGGGACTCCCAAATGTTTAGAGCTCGACAGCAAGGCCCAAAACACCTCGCATTGAGGCGTTCTTGGTGTCATTGGAAAGGTCTTGAAACTTAGATATCGAAAATGGCCTCGCATTGGTCATTCAGACATCTGCAGCCCAAGTTATGGGCAAAAGAAGGGTCGGGAGTCAAATTGGCAGTTTGACTCCCGACCACTAAAAGTCGGGAATCGACCTCTTTCCGACGTCGCCTTGTAGAGTGCGACACGGCGTTGGAAAGCTCTCAACGAGAGCTACAACTTTGATTTAAGACTCGTCCCGATCCGAGCTCGGGGCGAGGATTTATGGCCGTTCAAAGTTCCGAGAGTCCAGCTGGGACAGTTTCGGGATTCCATTTCGGGAGTCCCAACAAAATGTGCCATTTGGATGTAGCCTCGGCGACCAGCCGCAGAGAATACTATAAGGGGGGAAGGTGGTCTATAAGGGGGGAAGGTGGTGGCTTCCCCCGAGTCCGGGCCGTGGTGAGTCTTGTGTGTCCAAGTGCCCGTGGCAAGTCCCAACACCAAAGGGTGTCCCGAATGCTAAATTAACCTTTTGTGGTTGGTTTTTGGATGCGGATTCACACGAGATAAGTTAGTCCCTCTTCCTAGTCTAATCCCTGGGCTCCCAACTCGACCCTCTACCCTTTTTTAGAGTTGGAAGCCGGGAGCGTGCCTCCAAGACTCAACTTTCCGCAACTTGACTTTGTGAAACCCTCCAGTGGGTTTCACCCCGTGACTTGGGAGCGCGTCAGATTACAACTTTGATATTTTTTCTACACCATGTGTGGGCATGAACATGTTGTTTAGATTTCATAACATGCATTCCCAAAAATACACAAAGCCTTTCACTTTGAGTTTTGCATCATGCTACATAAAGCCCATAGGTAACATTCCCAAAATTGAACTTGTGTTCAGCTCTTGCTTCACACAACTTATTTTAGTGTTGCCCTTGCCTTTGGGCTCTACCCTACACATTGATAATAAGTTATAGAAACAATTTTGAACAATACATGATAATATGATCATAAGGGGAAGAATGAACTACATTTACGACTTGTTGTATTAGTTCTTAAAATTTTTGGAAAAGACAAACAAACCTATTCAATTTGTTGGAACTCAAATGCCAATACTCAAATTAACTATAACAAAAAAATGTATAATGTATTGAAAAGTCTCCTATTAGCCAAAGGAGCATACAAGTTATTGATTTATGATCCACCTTGCAAGTTTGTAAAGCACTTATGTTTAGGGCTAATGATAACAATCACATCTCATTTTACAATGGGTAAATTGTAAGGTCCATGGGTGGGGGACATTCTCAACATATGGGCATGAATACAAACTCACCTTGTTTTAAGCTCTTCATTCAAGAATGTTGCCACCCTAGGGCTTCACATTATTTCAAGCCCTTTTTTTTTTACCTTTTGTTAAGGCAAAAGGATTATTATTCTAGTTATCATTTAGCCATTTCACCCACATGTCAAATTACAGTAAACCCCCTTTATAATCACGCCCATTTTAGTCACATTCTTGTTTATGTCACAATTTCTTTGGTAACTATCCGTTTAGTAAGAAACACCATTTTTTAGAATCACTATCACACTTGTTAGTAACACAAAATATTTGCAAAGCTTTCTTTGTAAATGTGATTATAAGGGGGGAAATCTAAGGCAAATATTAAAAGTTTTGTAAGTTGTAATTCCCTTTGGCAATGTTAGTGTTGCTTTGTGTTCAAGTTGTGCAAACTATCAACAATGAATCTAAGTTAAATAAAAAAGAAAAAACAACCTTCTAGTGTAGATAAGCAAAAGATATGTGAACTTGCCACGAAATCAGAAGACTCTTAATTAAAAACATCTATCTAGTTGACAAGATACACAAGCTAATAGTTAAAGAGCTCAAACTCAATTTAAATTGTCACATTAAAACATGCATAAATCACAACCTTTTTCAAGTCTAATAATGCATAGTAAAACTTAGAATAACCCATGAAGGAAATTTAAACAATTAGCACCTTTATTCTAACATAAAAGGGTTGTTTTGTAAGTTTTTTTTGCCTATAGTCACAATCTTGTTAGGGTTTATATGGAATGTGACTATGCATGTTTAAATCACAATTTGTTAGTGTCAAAAAAAAAAATGGTCACCAAGGGCACGATTATAAAGGGGGTTTAATGTACTTACTTTCCACAAAAATGATACTCCATCAAGGAGGTTGATAAAAGAATTGGAGATGGCAAGAACATGGTAGAGTGAACCATATTGACAAGCTTATGAATATCTAGTAGGCCTATATTCGAGCCTATTTCATCCAACACATGCCAACAGTGACCTATACATTTCATCAAGATGGAGGTGAGAAATACAATTTCTCCATTTAGAGATCTCTTTTCTCTATCATTGCCTTGAGTCATTAAATGATTTCAATGTGTCCCATGATTGCACAATGCATCCTCATTTTGTGATCCACAATCCCTTTGATGTATCCTCATTGTCATGAATAATCAAATTGAAGGTAGGGGGAAACATAACAATTTGTATTTCTAGTCCAATGGTTAACCCACCATGTTGAATTTCTCGAGGAGTCATATAAACAATAGCTATTAGCACCAAGAGGACACAATTGAGACTTCATTTCCATACATCATCCATCAATAGCTGATGAAATCCATGGGAAGTAATGGTGGTTCATTGTCAGTGCTCTTCGCACTTGAAGGTGGCAACCCAACAATCTATGAAGGACTCTCATGAGATTTATGAGATCACCAATTGTCGTTTCACCCTTCGATGTGTCATCATGGTTGGTTGTTCTGAAGTTTTGTCTGCAACCTCATGGATATGCGGAAGCATTTGTGCACATTACTTGAGATAATTCAGATTGCTACTGAAAGTGGTTTTTGGTTTTGTTGAGCTCCCTTGGAGCAAAAGACGCAAGGAGTTTGAAAATCAAACCCTCCACACGGGGAAGATTGCGTTGGTGATTGATGATATTGCACAAAAGTGCCACCAAGCAGATGCAGAGAGAGGAAGAGACTGGGGTCCAACTTCAAACTTTATAAGTCCAGTTGAGACTTTTTTTTTCCCGTTTCTTGCTCTCATTGGATCACCTGGAAGCTTCCACGCAAGCCTCTTTCTCTTGCAGCAACAGTCATCTCCATTTGTTGTCTGAGAGTAAGTTGATCTCCTGCTTTTACTTCTTATCTCTGGAGCTGCAACACTGCACCAACCGGTGAAAGATACAACCCATGCTGAGAAAGTTGGTCTATATTTTTTTGCGAACATGTCAATACAGAAATTGAGCAGATGCAAAAAGAACCTCTCCAATTGGTCCATGGAACTGACTTCCTAGTTGGCTCTTCCATTGAACCCTTGTTGTACATCTAAGATGGGGTGCTAGCTCAAGACTATGGCAAACAATCTAGTGGATATTATCTGTTAGTACCAAAGGTATGCAAATTCCATGGCTTTGCAGGGAACAAGGAGCACACCACCTAATGCAGCAACACAACACACATCTGACCAAAAATCTCTACAACTCTGCAACCTCTTTCATACAGTCTAAGCTTGATCCTCTGAAGAACTGGTGCAAACTGCCTGCACAAACATTGAAACAAATGTGGCATTCAGCTAATCAAACAGCTAATCAACAAGATAATTGGGAAGCATAAACACTGAAGTGTTCATAAAGCTTACATCAGAGTTAGTCTGTAACCAGTCGGCTTAATGTCTCAATGAGCTGCCGAAGATTGTGCCTTGTTCTGGCATCTCCTGTCACACTGCTGACATCTGCACTGATACTCTGCAAGCTCTCCAAGGAGAGGAGCATGTCACTGATGAACAAACAACAATTGTCCTGAGGAAATCAACATAATATGGAACTGTAGGGAATGCACATAATGTCAAAGAAACAATACAAAACTCTTACTTAGAATCAGCCAGCCACCTATTTTCTGGCATCAGCATCAGTCTTTCTCATGATAACTCACAATCACAAAACAAAACTGATACAGATATGCATGATGGCCACTTGAAAAGCATAGGCTAACCTCAACTTGCTTCAAAGCTTTGCTTAAGGTGGATACAGAATCCTGCAAGAGATGTCTGTTCTCTGATGTCAACACTGACTTGCTCAATACTCTGAAAAAACAGACAAAACCACAACATCTTAGCAAGGATTTGGCTGAGATAATTGCAGCAAGTAAATTCCTTACACCAAAATTCCTTTCCACAGTATCTGGCCTTCAGCTTAGCAGCTTGACTGAAAGTGTTAGACCATCATGATCACCTTCTTCATAAGCAAGAACAGCAAGCTGTGGCAAGCTGCTGCCATGACTACTATCCACTGGACTTCATAAGCACCCACTGACAGTGGGTTGATGGTGGGTTGTAGATACATCAGGATGTGCACAACACACCTCTTGACAAAATGTCACAGAATGGTAACATGTTGATTGTGTTTTGGAACAAAGAGGATTGGTGCTGTTTGGATCAGTGATGAGCATGAGGAGGACAGAAGCACAAGAAGAAGCAATGCATGCTTACCCCAAATCACGGCCTGATTTAGTTGCAAACTTCATCAGGTATGCCAGATCTTTCAGAAGTTCACCCTCTCTCATCTCCTTCAGCAAGGGTCCAATATCCTCTGCCATCAGTTGTGCCTGCAACAAGTACAAGTGGCTGTTCAGAAGAGAAGAGAAACAACACTGTGATGGGGTTGTTGTTGCCGGTACAATAATTGTAAGCTTTGCCAGGTGATCAGCTTGCAGAGATGAGATCTCCTCAGCACTTTTTCTTCTTTGTTCAGGTTGTTTGTCCAGCAATCTGCTGTTGGAATACTGCACAATCCTACTGCACAAGGTCTTCTGGAATACCATTGAGCAGTGCAAAAACTTCGCAACAAGAGAGAGAAGCAATACCTTGGAGAGGAGTGGTTTGGCCTCTTCAACAGCCTTTTCAAGACGCTCTGCCATGTCTGCCATGTTTGCAACTCCCATGTCATCAACCTGGCGTGCAAGCTTGATGCAAATCCCGACGAGCTCATCTAAGCTCACACCCTGCTCTCCTTTGATTCTCTCTCTGTCGCAGACGATCAAACCCTCGTCAGAGCAGCCAGGGTCCAGCGGCCCCAAAGAGGGTTTTGGCAACGGCAAGCGCGGCGTGATATCGATCAGAGTCTCGCTAACGAGTCCCGACTGATTCACCTCCACGAGTGCATTGCGAGGGATGACGATGCCCGAGTCGACGAGCTCCACCACCGCATCGATCCGCTGCAAACTAGGTCTCACCTCAACCACGTTGCCGACCTCCACACCCCGTATACGCACGGAGGTACCAACCGTGATCCCTTGCGCCGTCGCGAACTGCAGAACGACTTCGTACTTCCTCGTCGTCGCCCCCCGGATTTGCTTCCCGTTCACCCAAATCAACGTGATCGCCAGCAACACCGCCCCCGCCATCACGAACATACCCACTCCACCCTTCCACACACTACCACGCTTCCCGAACCCAACAAACCCTCTCATCAACGGCCGCATGACCAGCTGCTGCCACAAGCTTCTGGGAACCTCAAACACTCGCTTCAAAAACCCCGAGTCCTCATTCTCCAAGCTCGTACTTGTTGAAGATGTTGAGGTCGCTGCCGCAGGAGCTCCTGAAGCGGAATTTTTTGAATCCGAAGTTGTGGAAGAAGAAGAAGGCTCCCTACTGCTGCTGCTACTATTGCTGCTGCACATTACCTTCATCTTCATGACACCACCATTCTGTGCGAGCTCGAAACCCAACTTCCTGCCATGGCTCCCTCTCAGAGCTTGCAAACCTTGAATGCCACCGCCACCACGGAACAAGAAAAAGCTGTGGAAACCACAACCACCGCCACCACCGTGCAAGCCATGATGGAAGCTGGTTCTCAAATACTGCGTCTTTGGGAACGAATTGGTGGTGACAACTCCCACGACAACCCCATTGTGAATTGTAAGGAGAGAAGAAACGCTAGAACTCAAATCCATGACTTGATCGTTGTCGTCAAGTGGTTCTTCAACAAAAGATTTTTTACGACAAAGAGAGATAATTTTTGCTTGATTGTCTGTCTGTCTCGGAAGCAGCTTGAATCTCTCGCAAGTACCTTACTCACCAAAGATTTGCATGATTTCTTCTTCACCGAGACAACAACAGTCGAAGACTTCGTATTCGATTATGGACCGGTTTATTGCAACCGTAGATTGCTCGGTTTTACAGTACTATGCCGGTCCTGTCCCACTTAGTACCGGATTACTGTACCATACCGGTCCCACTACTCCTAGCGATGGGGCTTGCCACTTAGGGCCCGCTTTACACTAGGAGTCAGGGCCAATGTTCAACCCAAATTCAGCATTCCTATTGGTGCAAAAGTTGAAATCAGCCCCAAGAGCTTTACACTAGGAGTCAAGGCTGAAATAGAAAAAAACTTTTCAATCTGCCCCAAGTACTAATAAATGCTGGACTTTATGGCTTTGTATTGACCCTGAGACTGAAAAAAGGGTCAATAGCATCAAATGTGGGAGGCCAATTTGCAAACCCTTGGGGCCAATGCTCCAGCATTTATTAATATACTGACGTCAATGTTCTAGCATTTCTTAATAACTTGGGGCCAATGTTCTAGCATTTATTAATAACTTGGGGCCAATTTGCAACCCAAAAATGCTCAAAGATGGTCCCAAGAGTTTTTTGCCTGACTCCTAGTGTAAATCGCGGCCTTATATAGCATCCCCAGCAATGCTCTGTGTGTGACCCTGAACTTTTAAAATTGGAGGAAGACAAGTCAAAATATGCCGGTTTGGCTCAGCATCATCGTTTTGGTCCAGCATTTTTTTTGGGTTCGTTCAGTGCCTGAGAGCATCTCCAGCGGTGCTTAGTATGTGATCTTGCAAAAAATATGTCACATCCAAGTTTAATTATTTACTTCCTTTTTTGGAACCTCATCCATAAAACAGCAAATATGTTGGGGGAATACTAATTGCAAACCGCCTTGTCCCATCCAAGTTTAATTATTTACTTCCTTTTTTGGAACCTCATCCATAAAACAGCAAATATGTTGGGGGAATACTAATTGCAAACCGCCTTGTCCAATCATTGTGATGGGTCAATCATAGACATGAGCAGCAGTCGGATCATATTTATTACACTCTTTTCTATAGGTGCACTCTTACCAGCCACCTCAAACTGCTGATCCAAACCATCTTCCTGAGCCAAAACGGCAGATTTTGACCTTTTTCATCCAATGTTATTGTTTAGGATCCAATACTGGGCACCACCGCTGGAGATGCTATGAGGCTGCTAAAAGGCACAGCAAACCCTGTCGAAGAAGAAGAGTGTAATAAATATGATTTGACGGCTGCTTCCCGTTTTTGATTGGCAAATCATAATGATTGGTCCAGGTGGTTTGCTATTAGTAGTTCCCACCTATTTGCAATGCGAGTTTTAGACATATGGATGGGTTTGCAAAATAAAGAAATAACTAAACTTGGATGTGAGAAACATTTTTGGAGGGTGAGATAGTGAGCAATCCATTTGGGATGCTCTTTAGAAATTTTAATATGGCCTCAATTGGCATTTGCCATACTTAAAAAATATAAATCAAATGGCCCTACCACTCCTCATCCGTAAACACGGCAGAATGAATACTATAAAGTGAGATCAATGATTACCGTTGGCCAATCAAAAACAGAGAACAACAATCATTTTATTTTATTTATTTGTCTTGTCACTTGGACCCATAAAAAACAATGAATAACAGTTATTTTTAATTTATTGCACCTTTTCGGGGCCCATAAGCACATGCAATTTTCTTATATGTGCATTTTTCAAGGCATAAAGAGATTTTTCAAAGAATCCATGGAACTTGATTGCTATACTTCATCCAAAATTCCCAGTTCAAGACGTTTTATAGTTGGCGCAAAATTTTGAATTAGTTTTTTTGGCCTAGTTCTCATAAATTCAAAAGCAATCAGTTATCTAAGGTCAATTTCACATCTTGGTTATCAGTTTTTAAATATATATATTTTTTAAATGAAAAAAATATTGTTAAAATTTAAAATAATTCAAAAATAAATAAAATTGAGGAAAATGTCATTCTTGGTTACCCACTAGAACCATGTGGATTTTTTATTTTATTTTTTTCAATTCTAGCCATTGGAAGTTCCAAAGTTCATTACAATTTTAAAGATTTAAATTCATTTGAAAACAAAAGTTCACCATTTTAATAAAAAAATTGATTGGGGATGTGTTGAGGATGGGAAATTAATCATCAAAAGAGATTTTTAGGGGAAAAACTTGTGTATCAATCATTTTGGAATACAAGAATTTCTGATATTTAAAATATAAAAAATCAATAGCCATAAGTGATTTGATAATAATTAATTAAGATGGGGGTTTGTTACTTATGTGTGGAAGGATAGGTGTATGGGAGTAAGACAATAATGAATATGCTTGACATGAGTAGAGGGTGTAAATGTTGTGAATAGGGTTTAGGTGGAACTTTTGGATACATAGTTGATATGGGGATGCGTGATATATATGTGCATAAGATTATTATTTCAATGTGATTTTAGTGAAATCTTATTTTTACTAGTTTTTTGAACATTAATTGAGATTTATTTATTTTAAATGAACAACATGTTCATGAATTTGTATGTTAAATTAGATCTCAAAAAAATGTGATTCTCAAGATGATGGTGAGGGCAATGATGGAAGAGATATAATAAGACTATGTTATTTGTGAATATGTATTAGTGAGCGCCTTATCCCATTGTCCTAAGTGTATTAATTTTTTTATAAGGTCACACATCCTATTACTATTTCAATCAATTTAAGAGTTTTCATGGAACTTTGTTAAATGTTATTTTTGAATATTTTAATTATTTTTTAGACAAAAATCATTTTAAATTCAATAATTTTTGTGTATTGAATTTTAAAATTGTGAAAGAATGTGACACACAACTTTGTTAAAAGTTTTTTATTAATCCAAAAGTGGAACAAGGTCTCCATAGTTTCAGAGGGTTTCATTGTGAACATGTCAAACAAACATACACACACACACACACACAAAATATTATATATATACATATATATCTATATGTATATGTGGGATAATTTTTCATTAGGTGGGACAAACCACAAGAAAATCCATTACCTCAATTTGAAAGATGTTTTAGTAGTTGAAAAGGTGGGATGAGACATGGAACTTATATTTGGGAAAGAATATGTCAAATCCTACATATGTGAATGTCACATTCTTGGTGATTAGATTTTGAGGTGTTTTAAAACAATGAAAATTATAGAAATGAGCAAAAAGGAAATAGGGGAAGGGTGAAAATATGACGTTAGAGAGGGGGAATACTTCAAACCTTTTCAATAGTCAAATTATGGGGAAAACTTTATGAGCCACAAAACTATTTCAATGGAAAGTGATGGAGAAAAAAACTAAAGATGATTTATATAGAAGAAATGTAATGAACAAATATAAAGAAAAAGGTGTTTGTGTAAATGAGATGAAAATAAGAAAAAATGTCCAAGAATTATACTTATTACATTTTAAAGTCTTGCTAAGGTAGTGGTGTAACATTTGCAATGTTAATATTTTGGGTGGAAAACATATTGGGGTCAAATATTAAAAGGATTATATACACAATTGGAAGTAAATAATTATGTGGATGAATTGGGTGTATTAAAGAGCCTTAGAGGTTTCATTTTGTAACACGAGTATGTCAAACCTCCTCCTTGTTAATGTTTGGTCTTACTAACCTAATTGCCCAAAGATGATATTAAAGGGGTATGGAAATTCCAATGACAATGATTCATTGAATTTAATTTAAGTAAGAGGACTTTTACATTCCATAAGTCATAAGTCGTCATTGTCATTTGGATAATTCCAAATGGGTATATGTTCAGCCTATTCCCAAGTAAATAAGCATGGAAAGGTGTTTTTTTTTCTCTATGTTTTTTTAAAGTTTTTTTTTTTAATGTCATATTTTTATTGATGCTATATTTATGAAATTAATGAAATTTAACATTATGTCTTGACATTTTTGCAACTATCATCAAGTTTTGGTCACGTAATCATTTTTTAGTCGTATAACATGACATAATTTTGTTTACAATTACATGATTAGGTCATGTCATGAAATTCACAACCACATGCTTAAAGCACATGTTTTGATTTCAAAACCATCTTTGACCACATAACAAAATTTATTGAGCACATTATAAACTTGGGAATATTTTATATGAAAAAAAATTATCAATTACGTGCATGTAGTTTTTTAAAATGGTCATAATTATCATTAAATTTTTATATACAATTCAAAGATTTTTAAAAGTAGCCCCCCAATATATATATATAATAGCTTATTATCATCAATCAATTTTGAATGTTTCTAAATTTGTGATTTTGCACATAAGCCACAAAAAAAAATTCAATTCAACATTATGCAATTAACATTTTATTTTTGGAACCAACATTAAAAGACATTTTTGCTTAGGTTTAGTCATTGTCAACTTGGGTTCAACATAAATTTAATTTAAGTTCAATTTAAGTTTAGACTTTAAGTTTAGCTTAGGTTTAACCTTGAAATTTAACTTGTTCATTTAAGCTTTAGGTGTAGCCTAAATTTAAATGAGGTTTAACCCATAAGTTTAACATTTAAATTTAGCCTTTGTTTAATTTTTGGGTTTAACTATGATTAACTATATTTAAATATTATGATTAACTTAAATTTAGCCTTTAGATTTAGTTTAGTTTTCTTTTGAAGGTGTTGTTTTGTAAACATGTACCAAAATAGTTGAAACTATTGCTTACTTTTGTGTATTTAACATTTTAAAGGCAAAATATAACTACAAATGGAGTTTTTTTATACAAAGATATTTTCAATATATTAAAATATATATCTTGAAATTTTGAAATCAATTTAATGAATATAAAAGTACACAAAAGACTTTTTAAATAGGTATAACCATTATGTAAAAGGACTCATACTTAATTATTTTTGGCAAACTTTAGTACTTGCTTTTTTGGTAAAATTTTAATATAAACTTTAACATAATAGTATGAAGAAAATTATTTTTTTTATAAGATGCCAAAAATATTTTTTGAAAAATCAATGGTTTAAAAGGGTGGGTGTGATTCATGATTAAATATTTACATTTTTTAAGGTTAATATATAGGTTTAGCTTACATTTAACTTTTAAGTTTAACCTAGATTCAACTTTTATGTTTCACATAGGTTTAATTTTTAGGGTTAAATTCTATGTTTCACCTAAACTTGTATAAGTTTAGCCTAAATTTAACCTTTAAGTTTTGTTTATGTTTGACTTATAAATTTCACCTATGTGTAGCTTTTAGGTTTAACTTATATGTTTAGTTTTTTAATTTAACCTATGTTTAGCCTTCAAATTTAATGTTTAGGTATAACTTTTAGGTTTAATTTATTTTTAGTTTTGGTTTAAGTGGATTCAACCTTTATGTTTAAATTTTCAGTTTAGCCTAGGTTTCAATGAATTTAACCTAAATAACTTCAGGTTATTATAAATTAACATACAATTTAAGAAGGTTTAACTTAAGTTAGGTTAGACTTGGTGGGTGCATTACATTAGGTTAAGTCAACCTAAGGTGATTTAAGTTTAAATATGTTGATGTTTATAATTTTTGTTGATTAATTATTTTATAAATAAAAAGTTGTGGTGCAATGGTTTAGGACTTGAAACCTCAAAGTGCATATGAAGGGTTCAAATTTTCATACTTACAACCTAGGATTATTTAAATTCTTTGCTTAAGTCGCTTATTTAATTAATTTTAGGTTTGTTTTTAATTTAAGTGGTTTAGGTTAGGCTTTAAATTAATTCACCTAACATAAATGGCTTGAGTTAAAGTCCTTAAAGTAAGCTTCGTAGGCCATGGTTTCCATTGGCATCACAAGAATGACCTAAAATGTTCATTTTTTAGTTGTAAAATGCCACGTGATAGGCCATAAGTAATTAATATTTTTTAAAATTTGGAATAAGTTGTCACATAGGCCATGAAAATAATAAATTAATTATGAAAATTTGTAATTTAAATTTATAAAATGAATTTTCAATCATTAGATGCATGTTTTATAATTATTATTCAATTTAATATTACAAAATTCAATAAACATGATTGTTGATCTTTCAGAATTGTGATCATCCATCCATGATTTTAAACATGAAAATGGTATGGAATGACATAAATGACTTCTATCATGGCATCAATGAGTTTAGTCATGATTGCGATGAAATGACATGTGCAACAAGTTTAAATCAACTATGTAGCCAATGTAGTCATTAAAATATATATAACTAAAGCTTGTAATCATAGTTAGAATCATAAGTGCCATATTTGGGCATAATGTAATAAATTCATTCTAAACATTAAATGCATTAATATAATGTTCAAAATTAATGGAAATTTATGTTTTAAAAGGATGATTATATTTTTTTCAAAATGGTTTTGAATATTTTATATTCATTATATTACCTTCAAATTTATCCAAATGTTACCTTGATAAATTCAAAAAAACTTTTCATAACTTCATCAAACATTCATGGGACTTAAATTAATAAATGATTATAATAATGTAAACCCAATGGTACAAAAATGGAGTGTAATTAATTGGTTTAAATCAGTATGGGACCTTAAAAGTGAAATAAGTTCATTGCATTTTAAAGTGATTTCACCTTAGTTAAAGTTATTTCATTATAGGGTTACTATGTAAAAATCATGTTTCATTACTAATTGATAAAATCATCATAATTTATTGTGGTAAATAAGTATATTTTTATGTTGTTGTTTTAAAAATCTTATATATGTTATTTTAAATTATATATTCTATTATTTTAATTTATCTTAATTATTCTAACATATATCCTAGGTTATTATAAATTATTATAGGCCATTATAAGTTACATTACACTTTTAGTTATACCTTAAACTATTATAATTATTCTACTTAAAAATATTTTAACTTGTTATTAGTTTTTTAATTTAAATTATTTAAATTAAATTATTTAACTACTTTACACTATTCCTTAGGTTATTTTAATTTAATTTAAATTAATATAAGCTATACCTTAAGTTATTCAAGATCATTTTACTTTATTTAGTATAAATTATTCTATCCTAATGTATAATAATTTAAACTAATTTGAAATCAAATATAATGACCTAATGTAAAATAATATATTAAAAATTGCATATAATAATTTAAGGTGGAATAATCTAAGGTGGATCAATTTAAAATAATCAATAATAATTTATGATAAAATAATTAATAATAATCTAAAGTAAAATAATTTAAAATAATCAATAAATCAATAATAACTTACCAAAAAATATTATAAAATAACCAAAAAAAACCTATAACAATGAATAATAAATTGGAATAGAATAGCTAACAATAACATATGATATAATAACTTATGATAGAATAACCAACAATAACCAAAATTAACCTATGATAAATAACCTAGAATACCATATGATAAAATAATCAATAATAGGCAATAATAAATAACATTAAATAACCAACAAAAACTCATGATATATTAGTTAAAAATAACATATGGTAAATAGCTTAAAATAAGCTACAATAGGATAACCAGTAGTAGTTAATTGTAAAATAGCCTAAAATAGGCAACAATAGCTTATGATAAAATAATTAACAATAGTCAATGGGAAAAGAATTTAAAATAACCAACAATAGCAAATGGTAAAATAATTTAATAATATTTAATAATATTTTATGGTAAAATAATTCAAAATAATGAAGAATAACCTATAATAAAATAATCACCAATAGCTTATGGTAATATAACCTATAATAGACAATAATTACTTACAATATGATAGTCACTAATACCTTAAAATAAAAAATAATGTGCTTAATAATATGTGATGATAAAAAAATCATTCATTTAAATAACATGGAAGTGAAAAGAAATAAAAGGTTCAAACCTTCACATTTGCACCTTAAGTTGGTGAGCAAGATGTTTAGATGGGTTAGATTTTAAATATAAGTTAGGTAGTTTAATGAAAGTACCTAGGTGCTTAATTTAGGTTCTAATTAATTATTAATAATTTAACTATTAATGAATTTGATTAAGTATTGATGAATTCAATTAATTATTAATGAATTTACCTGTCCGTAACAACTTGTCCCCATTTATTAAAAGGTGGTCTAATTTCACCATAGTAAATTTTTCCAATTTCACTCAAAATTTAGTGAAATATAAAGTGAATTTGGACACATTTCCAATGTTATCCAATATTACTTGAACAAAGAAATTAAAAATTAAATTCAAGGAATAATGGATATATTTATGGCATATGCAATATACTAAAGCTCAAAATTTTATTTTGAATTGTGCTATATTTTGGTTGGAATTAATCAATCAAAAAACATTTGAAATGAAATTTTTTAAAAGGGTTTACTTAACATATCTTGTCATCTTCCATTTGAAAGTGATTATTTGTCAAAATGTTAATTTACCACACACTACACCAATATGTGTCCAAATGCATTTTGTGTTTCATTAGATTTTGAGTGCAATTGAATAAATTTACCATGGTGAAAGTGGGCAACCCATTAAATAAACAAAGACCAATTATTATAGATAGGTGGATAATTAATCATTAATCCCTAATAATTAATTACATTCATTTATAGTTAAATCATTAATAATTAAATCATCGATAATACATTTATTATGGTTATTTACAAACCTAAACTATGCACTTAAAAAAACCTTCACTAAACTACCTTAACCTAAATTAGAAACTTAAACCACTTAAAAACCTTGTGCATTAATGTAAAGTGTAAATGTGAAAGTTTAAACTTTTCATTTATTTTCACTTATATGTTTAAAAAACAAGTCTTTAACCATTGAACCATTATTTAAATGAATGATATATATTTTTTATCACATATTATTTTTTACCCTATGCAAATTTTGATTATTTTTTATTATTATTAGTAATTCTTGGTTATTCTACCATAGGTTATTTTAGGTTGTTCTATCATAGGCCATTGTTGAATATTGTACGTTATTTATCATAAATTATTCTTGGCAACTTTTGGTTATTTTACTATACGTTATTTTATTATAGGTGATTGTTGGGCATTCTACATTATTTTATTACAAGCAATTATTGACAATTCTTGGTTATTCTACCATAGTTTGTTATAAGTTATTCTATTGTACACTATTGTTGGCTATTATAGGTTACATTACCATATGTTATTGGTGGTTATTCTATTGTTAGCTATTGGTGGCTACTTTTTAAAAAACTATTGATGGTTATTTTATTGTATGTTATTGGTGGTTATTTAAGGCTATATTACAATGGGTTATGTTGGTTATTCTAAATTATTTTACCATTCACTATTGTTGGTTATTTTATTGTAATTTATGGCTATTTTATTATAGGTTTTTCAAAAATTGTTTAAAATGATTTTACCATAAGTTATTGTTAACTATTTGATATTATTTTTCAAAGTTATTCCAATCATATGGACTCATAATGTTAAGTACATACTACAAATTTCATAAATATTAAAAATTATTTCAATAATTTTAAATATATATTTACATTTTTCAATATGATGTGACGTACACATTACTGACACAAATCTATCTAACATCACATCATATGAATGAGAAAATGTAATTTCTTTAGCATTTGACTTCTTTGGGTTTTGACTCACCATAATATGCAAAAATATTTTGAATTTTTTCATAATAATGGTTGAAGTTCAAATATGAAACCTTTGAAAAATAATACAATGTGATGGCATGTAGTGTGTTTTTCATCCATTGTATGGATTGTTAACGATAGTTATTAGGAATGAAATGACACAAAATGAAGTCAATTCAAATGGTAGGATAAAAGTCTTTGGTTTTTTTGAACTTTGTTGAACAAGAAGCCATGTTGAAAGTTAAAATAAATGGCAAATAACTTAATGTGATTTTGAAATCACATAATGTGTAAAAGAAACTAGTTCAAGGAATAATGAAAGTTTAAATAAACTAAATATTGACAATTGATTGAAGAGAAAAAAAGAAAAATGAACATGAAATACGACATAAACTACAATATTTGAATTCTTTCATTAGTATCTTAAAGTTTTTCATTCAATGGTGGTGGACATTCATAAACCAAATATATTGTGACAAAATGATAAGGGACATCAATATGGTTTAAACATTGGCACCATTAACTATTCATCATGTGAATCATTTTTTTAGTTTGAGAATTTTGAATTGAAATTGCAAATCAATTGAAGGTATGTTTCCATGAAAATCAACCACTTGTTGTTTTATATGACTGCATTTACTATGGTAAAATGTAATGAGCTAATGTTTTCATGACTTTCCAATTGTTTTTTAGGTATCCATTCTCAAATGATAATAAATATAATAATGTATGTAGTTAAGTTGTTTGACACAAAATTTAAAGTTATTTTATTCTAACAACCAATTACATCTCTAAATGGTTTTGATTGATTATTGTTGATCTATGGGTTCCCCAAGTTGTTTTATATAAGGTCCCACCCATTATTTTGTTGGGTGTGAACGGGGAATTTATATTGCAATGCTCTTTAAATAGTAGTTAGAAGGTTTCTGAACCCAATGATTTACAATAAATATCATAAAATTCTTGTAATAATTTGTTGCAAATTAAACTTTCATTGTTGTACCATTCAACTTTCATGTTTTGCTAATAGTGGACATGATTGGTTTTCATGAATGTTATAAAAATACATCAACTTGAAATCTTATATAATCTATGTAATTATAACAATTATTTAAACACTATCATAGTTTTTATTTGCAATTTTTTTTTCTATTGACATCACACATCATTATTCAAATTGAGCTATCCCATAATTATAATTGTGATGAACAAAACAATAATTATGTATAATTAAAATATATCCATTTATTGTTTACAATCATTCATTGATATTCCAATTTAAACTTAATAATTGATTTATTTTGACAAAATCATTATGAAATAAACTTCATTTTAATTAAAAATCCTACCCCTAACTGTTAATCATATGTACTAATGTGGAATGTTTAGAGAATTACTTGTCAGAATAGTTAGTGTAAAAAATCCACAATTCTCATTCTTGGATTCAACTTGAAGTTTTTTTTTTCTTTTTAAAAATGTTTTCATAATTCATAAAATGCATTGGTCACAAGTCAACAATTTACAATAATTTACCTTTTATTTATTTATTCTTTTAACATGTAAATATGGATGTGCTATATTAGTCACAATTTTATGAGGCATTGTAGATCAACACTTGTTGCTTAAGTGCACCTTTTTCAAGAAGTGTTATCACAATTGGCACACCACATTTGGCACATATCTAATGTAACTTATACCATTGTCAACTCTTGTAATTATGTTATATTGATGCAAACATCACTTCCAATGCAATATTACTTTGCACCAAAAATCTATTTGCACCCATTTGCTAGAGAAAATTCTAAAATGAATAGGACAAATAAAACCATTGAAACTAAAGCAAATGTTTACAACCATTATGCCATCATTTACCAAAATTTAGTGAGTGTTATACTAAAATTGAAGACAAGATAGAAATGTTTGAAAAAAGTGGAATTTGCTTCATAATGGGGCTTGTAAAAAACTATTACATTGGTAAGCTAATTAATTACAAATTGACATGGAAAATTTTAAGTATAGACACATGGTTTTTCCTCACTTTTTTGGTTTGTAAAGTTTGACAAATTTTTCTCAAATTTTGTTCAAATTTACATTCTCTAAACAAAAATTTCCATTACTTTTTGTCACCACACTATATAGAAACCCCTCCCCCCACCCCAAAAGAACAGAGTGTAGAGTGTTGAAGACTTAAAATTTCCTATTTAATAAAATCTTTAACATGTCAACAACTTATTTAAATATAACAAGCAGAAAATATACTTAAAATTTAAAAATACACATCTTTTTATTATTGAAATAACTAACGTACATAAAACCCTTAGGAAATGGGAAAGAAAACAAAAAAAAATCTTAAAAAAACACTCACATTAAAAATTTTAAATCACTCAAATCTTTCATTCATTCACCAAGTTTATGGCTTCTTGATTAAGAGCGTTTCGGGATGGGCATAGTTTGCCTAGCACCACTTCATTTGGATTTAGTCAATTTCCAATGTAGGTACAAAGGTACCAAATTTCCAATGTCATGTTGGAACTTTTTATTCTTTCAATACACTTGGTCAAATAGTAGACTGGTTTGGTGTCAATTAGTAAACCCTAACTTTTGGGGCGTCTTTTGATTAGGTAGGTATATGTGATCATAGATTCTACCCCCAACTAACTTTCCATTACATTTCTTCCATTTAGCTGTGCTCAGAGTCATCTCATAAGTCAAGTACTGACTAAATGCAACACTTTGTAACCTTTGGGTCAAATTGTCAGTCAGGAGAAGGTGACATTTGTCATAAAAAAAAATGAAAACAAGTAAATGTTTTAAAGATTCAATAAAAGTCCCTAAAGTTTGTAATATAAATTACTTACATATAAAAAATAAAATAAAATTTACAACACTAATATATATTATTCTCTGCCGTGTCGCGTCTGTATTCCATTCTTTTTCTGCCCCATCGGAGTAAACAGACCATGACGGGACGAATGGAGGATCGGATGAATGAGCAGATGGATGACAAGACAAATGGATGAAATGATGCTTCACGATGTCCTTTACTATATGTAATGAATGAGCGGATGGATGACGAGACAGAGGGATGAAATGATGCTTCACAATGTCCTTTACTATATGTAATATCTAGCTCACATGCAATTCTCCAATGGAAAGTGCCTATCCATGCAACAAAGAAACAAAGCTCCATTTCAGTGGGCTTTCTATTAGGTTGCATCCCAGCACCCCTTTACTTTAACTGCTGATCACAACAACCTAATGGAAAGAGACAATCATGAGACGTGAAGGGTAAACATGCATTCTTTCTTCTTCTTCTTTTGGAACTTGGGTACCATTTGCTTTGGCTAAAACAATTGGGAGCATGGGAAAGAAGGAACAAAAGCGATATTTTTAGAGGCAAATTGACCACTTCCAAGTCCTCATAACAAAAGTGCTTCCATAATTATTTATTCCAGTTTTCACTCTTGGCTAGTTCTTTTAATAAAACGAGGGGGAAAAAAAAAACACTTGAATTCTAGAAAAACTAATTCTTTATTTGTTGAATTCTTTTTTCCTTTTCCCCGGGAAATCTAAGCCATTCATTTCTCTCCAGCTGTTGGGAGAATGGAAATCGGACGATCTTCAACCAGGTCCCAAAATATAGGTCCCCAGTCCAAGCCATTTTTTCTCTTATCTTTTCCCAAGGGGCAAATCGGACGGTTCTCAATCAGGTCCCAATATCATCGAGGTTCCCGCATCCAAGCTATTTCTCTTGAGCTGTTGGAACAGCGGAAGATCGGACGGTCCTCAATGGGTTGCCAACTTTCCAGGTCCCGAATCCAACAGCCATTCGTTGTCTCCAGCTGTGCGAACAGCGGAAAAATAGGAGGGGTCCTCAATGGGGTCCCAACTTCCAGGTCCCGAATCCAAGAGCTATTCATTCCCTCCATCTGTTCCAAATCGTCAAATCGGACGGTCATGAATCGGGTCCCAATTGCAAATTCCACTTCGGGACCTGGATGCAGTTGGGATTTGGCGGGAATCACTGCCTATTACCGGTTATGTGCCAGCTTTGCGTAGCGGGATGTCACCGGTTCCCGGTTGTTCTCCGCTGCTGCTAAATGCTGGAGGGTAACTGGAGTCTGCCGGTATCCGGTCAGCGGGACGCGCGCTGCTTTGGCGACGAGAGTCCATTTGCGTCTTTCTCGTTGCGCATCGCAGCACAACTTTGCTTCCCTCCCTTTCCTTTCTTTTTGTTGTTGTTGATGTTTTTGCTGCTGCTGTGTTGCTGTTGTTTTTTTTTGGTTGCTCTTTCTCCCTGTCTTTTCTCGTTTTGGTTTTTTTTCCCGCTAGTTTTTGATTTTTTTTTTTTTTTTTGGGG